>OGIE01000206.1_pt1 | contig 86175 bp, 90 predicted proteins | sample 1571581 | NCBI WGS metagenome assembly OGIE01 (sample SAMEA2582021, study PRJEB24529) | metagenome | biome: Human gut stool | place: China | collected 2011
TGGGCATGGACGGTAGTCCCGTCTATAGCGATGACCTATCCCGTCGTAACGGTGAGGTTTACCGCCTGACTACGGCTTTGTATAACTCCGGTACTAAAGGTTCCACAGTTGAGGAACAGGCGAATATTTGTCTTGCCCTTTTGATGGGCTACAATGCTTCGTTTATTGATCATGGTGAAAAACAGAAACATGTTCAGGACGTTTTGTACCGTTGTTGGGATATACTTGATGTTCTTCCCGCTTCACTCTTAAAGCTTCGTTTGCTCACCGTTTGCTATGGTGAAGTGTTTGATGAGTCTTGGGCTGACGAAGGTCGTGCAATTATTGCTTCTTGGGATTCTGCATCGCTCATTCCTGAACAAAAAGAAGCTATTGCAGAGTTTCAGAATGTGGTTGATAATCCTTATCCTTGGGAATATATTAGTGAATAAAAAACGATATAGCCTACAGCATTTTACTTTGTCGATTTTAAATTTAATATTATGGATGATTTAGTAATTAGTATGCATGAAAATGCTGTAAATGAAGCTTTGAAGAGTGCATATAAAGCTTTTCAAGCAAAATTAATGGGAGACATTAAAGTCGGTGGATATACGTTGCATTGGGAAGGGTATCAGTCTCCTGAAGTAAAGTTTGATATTCAGTCTGTTGATAAAGCACGCAGTTATTACTCCCGTGCTATGGAGTTACCTCATCACAAGACAGCTGATTATTATCCGGTTATGAAGCAATATGTAGATGTTGCAGGTCCTACTTTCCTTGTACATTTATATGTAGAAATATCTGCAGGGAAGAATGAACAGGGGAGAGGTGATCGCTTTTTGTTAGCTTTGAAAACCGGAATTTATCAGGATGTTCCCCGGCATACCAAACTTACTGTATACTCTATTGACATTGAAGAGAGCTACTCGAAAGATCCTTCCTCTATGGAGCTGATGCGAAAAGCTCTTCCCGGTATAAAGAATTCAGTTAACGACGTGCTGTCCACTTTTGACATCCCTGCAATTTCGTTAGGTAATAAAATACCTTTGGGTGCTCCCAGTTATCAGATAAATAATAATTGCCTGGAAATGCACAATAATATAGAACTGGATGCTCCCTTGGTCTCTTCGCATGGCCAGACTTCGTCCGGAAAAGATTTAAGTATCTACATGAGTAATCACCTCTTAGATTGTATTATTAAAAGTGCCGATATTTTTCCTTTGAAAGTTAATGTATCGGGCAAATCCAGCTCTAAGCCTTTTTTTGCTGAATATCATTGCAAAATGAATTTAACTCCAGCCCATATGGCTTCTCAGGAGGATATGATTCAGTTGGGGCTTAATGTTGCTAATGCAAAAGTGGGCGCCACTGCGGGGATGCATATGGGGTGTGCCCCTGATCTTAGTGCCGGTCTTGCTTTTAATTTATCTTTGCAGCCCAGTCTTCAAACGTGGCTCAAGATTTCTATACGGAACAACAGCCTTGAATTCACTACTCATAAAGTAAATCCTTTCACTATAATCTGTACTCCTACCGGTTCGCCAGTTGTGTGGTTATTGAGTGTTATAGCTTCTCTTATTATCACTCCTTTAGTATCGATAGTGTCTGCTGCAGTCAGTACTTTATTAAAGGGAATCAAAATTTTAGCTTTCCGTATACCGGATATTAAAATGAGAATAGATTCTTCACACCAAATTATCTTTTCTCCTTCTACTCTGGCTCTAAAGCCTTCAGGAAGTGGGATTTTGTTGAGTGGTAACATATCAATTCATGTAAAATAATACAATATTATGGTAACTATAAAAGATGTTTTTTATCCTGGTGCTACTGCCGGTCAACAGGTAACCGGTGGCATTCGTATTTTTGGCTATTTGCATCAATGTGCGGAAGGAGTTATCGAACGGTTAACCGATGATGAGTTGACCATGAGCGGTACTTATCACATTGACGAAACTATTGATGGTTATCACATTTGCGGTGAAGGTAGCTTCCATGCTTCCTTGTTGCGTTTTTCCGATGAGCATTGGGAAGCAAAAGGAAAGCTAACAGGACTTTATGATGGTCATGATACCATCCGGATGTCTTATCGTTATGAGGACGATTACCATGTACTCGACGGTACAGCCAGCCACTTCCGTATTCTTTCTCAAACTTGGTCGGACTATGATTCTGGCGTTCCGATGTTTCATGTCTATGCCAGTATAGTGCCCGAGACAGTCGTTTTGCCTTCTTTCTATATCAGTTTGAAACCTTAAATACTTGATTTATGACACGAAAAGAATATTATGAATTGAAAGTAAAAGAAATTGATGATAACCGTGACTCCATTTTGCTGATTCCCCATTTGCTCGGTTTCGGTATCAAATTGGACGAAAACACACAGGAAGGTGATAATCCTTTTCGGACTATCGCATTAGTCTCCCAATCTTCTGGTGATAAAAAAAATCTACCCAAGTCCCTTGGCGATATTCCGATTGTTGTGGAAGTCTGTCCGGAGATACAAGAACTGAATGAAGATTCTGTCAGTATGGATGAGGGTACCTATAATCCGCTAAAAGGTGGGATTCAGCTGATTAATTATGGTAAAGGTGCTGGTACAGGTACACTTGGCTGTTTTGTGAAGGATGCGAATGACCGTGTCTACGGACTTACGAACCGCCATGTAGGAGTATCGGTAGGAAGTGTGCTTTATCATCCGAAAAAGACTCCCGTTCACTGTTGTTCAGAGAAATATTGTAACCATGACTGTTGTATAATAGATGTAAAAGGGAATATTGGATCGGTAAAAAAGATATCCCAACTGACTACTACTGATTCTGCTATCATAGAATTAGCTACAGATGTAAAATGGAAGAATGAGATTGTTGATATAGGTGTAGTAAAAGGTGAAAGCACTATAGCTCCTGAGGAACTGTTGGGGCAAACCGTTCGCAAGCGTGGGCGTACTACTTGTCTGACTACCGGTAAAATTGATATTTGTTATTATGAAAGTGTATCTTCTTATCAATATAGAGAACAGATTGTTATTAAAAATGAAGGGGGGATTTTTGCACAAGGAGGTGATTCGGGCTCAGTGGTAGTTGACAAAGATGATAAAGTATTGGCTTTGTTGTGGGGAGGTATGGGCAATGATGGCGTTTGTAACTTGATTCGTCCTGTTTTGGAGGAGATGGGAGTTACTCTTATGTCTGGTATTGAAAATGGCATTGGTACTCTATTGAAGGCTAATACCAGAGCGTTAGCATCAGACTTGAATACCTCACCGGAAATTTATACAACTCTATCTGCGTTAATAGATCGCCATACATTTGAAGTCATGCATTTGGTAAACCATTCTCGTCCGGTTACAGTTGTTTGGCAAAGAATGAAGGGTCCTCAATATGTGCAACCTCTGATAAATGCCTATCGTTTTCCGGGGCAACCTTTGGATTCATTGTTGACAGATGGCTCTTGGGTTGAGGTGCTAAAGAAGATGGAGGTGGCACTTTATAATAATGGCAGTTATCGTCTGCGGGTAGATTTGACTCGATATAGGGAGATGATTCTGAAGGCGTTTTCTTCGTTGAAAAAATAATCCGGGATAGATAATATTTGTTCTATTGATAAACTGAACTCTTTGGGTATACCGGAAATTTTATGGGAGGTAGTGGCATGAATAATTTGTAATTGTATTTACAACAATGGATAATAACGTATCGATAATATTAAAAAATCGTACCTACATTATGGGATTATCAATGATATTTATTATCATGTCCCATCAACCATTTCTTTTATCTGTACCTTTCAAGATCTTTCATTTTCTTGGGCATTTTGGAGTTGATGCTTTTTTCTTTTTATCTGGGCTTGGATGCTATTATTCATTAAATAAGCGCAAAACGATAGATTTTTATAAACGAAGGCTAATAAGGTTAATTCCCATAATTGTATTCTGTGGAACAGCAAAATATTTGCTTACATATTCAGGACTTTTCCCTTTTTCAGAGCAAGATCTTGGTGCGGAAGCAATTTTTGGGTTTGATCTTTGGTTTTTTAGGCCTTTAGTTACATATTATTTACTATCTCCTTTATTAATGCATATTTTGAAAGACTATCCGTTAGCGAAAATTTTGATACTATTATATTCCATGTCTTTAATTGGAATTTACATAGATTGTTTGGGAATATATTTCAGTTGGGGCATGTCAAGATTACCTTCGTTTGTTATTGGAATGATGATAGGTATGGGTAAATTAACTATAAGTGAGAATATGAAGAAGTATAGCATTTTGTTACCCATCTTAGCTTTAGCTTTTAGGGTATTCGCTTTGAAATATTTGAGTTCAGCAGATGAGTTAATCACTTACTTAATACTCTCATTTTCCATATCATATATCTGCCTTTATTCTACTAAACTAGTCTCAGCATTTAGAAGTCTAAAATTGTATAGTATCATCGAAATAACCGGATTGATGACTTTAGAGCTTTATTTGTGGCATGAGTATATTTTTCATTCATTTATATTATTTGATTTACCACCTGTCGTATCATTTGTATTTGCACTAATTGTGTCCTATGCACTAGCGTTTATGAGTAAAAAAATAGTTGATTTAGTCTTTAAAATGCAACGGACATAAAAAAACACTAATAAATTCTTTTTAAATATGCTTGTTGTCAGAGGAGATTTATTTATTAGAGATAATGATAAGTTTTATATAGTTGGTTCAGGCAGTAACCAATTTTATAAATTAGTTGCAATGGTAATGGGGCCCTATAAAATGATGGCTTGGACTATCGATAAAGGAAATTATAATTTGGAGCATCTGGAGGTTTTTGACGAAACGATGGGCATTGAATTAGTTATCAATAGTGATAAAGTTTCATTATTTAAGAAAATTAATATAATTAGAAAGGCTGTTAAAAATGCAGATTGCCTAAATTTCAAGTTACCATTACCTCATTCTATAATCGGTTGTTTGTGGGCAATATTATACAATAAAAAATATGTAGTTGAGTCAGGAGGGGACCTGTTGAAATCGTTGTGGTATCATGAGGGACTTTCATACAAATTGATAGCCCTTCCTATAAATCTGATAGTAATACTTGAACATAGACTGGCCAAGCATATAATTTATGTATCTAAGAATTTCTTACAAGAGATCTATCCCAGTAAAGCGAGACAATTAGGGTGTTCCGATGCTGTAATATATATTACGCCTGAGAGCGTTTTGGCTAAAAGAATTGATAAGATTACAAATAAGAGGGGATTCTTTAGGTTAGGTTTAATTGGTGCAACTCAAGCAGGTTATAGAGGTCATGATACTCTCATTAAAGCAGCTTCCTTATTAAGGGATAAGGGATATGATATAAAAGTGAGCTTTTTGGGAGGTGGGACAGCAGATAACAAACGAAGGAAATGCGCAGAAAAATGTAACATGAGTGATCGGATTGAATTTTGTGGCCGTATTAAACACAGTGAAGTATTATCTTGGATAGATAATATTGATGTATTAGTAATGCCTACACTTGTAGAATCATTAGGTCGGGCAGTAATTGAAGCAATGAGCAGGGGATGTCCTGTTATTGGAACCTATGAGACGGCATTGCGAGAACAAATAGGGTCTGACTGCTTGGCACATGCACGAAACGTACAAGAAATAGCAAGTGCCATAGAGCGTATTATCAAGCATAAAGATTATGCGCTGATGTGTGCTCGAGAAAATTACTATCGTGCCATGAAATACAGTAGTGATTTGACGTACAAATTTAGAAAGGAATTTTATGACGAATTCTATACCATTGAAAATATAAGATAACATCAAATATTAATCTAGATATTATATGAGTAAACCCGTTCGGATTTTACATGTATTTAATTTCTTCAACCAGGGTGGTGTTGAAAATTTTGTAATGAATGTTTATCGTAATATTGATAGGGAAAAAATACAATTTGATTTTGCTTTTCCGATTCACCAAAAAGGATATTTTGATGATGAGGTAATATCAATGGGAGGCAGAATATTCTTTTTTGATTCAGAAAAGAAATCATTATGGAATTATTATAAAAATCTAAGAAGAATCATTAGAGAAAACGGTCCGTATGCTGCCATTCATAGCCATGTATATTATTTCTCCGGTTATATTTTGTTTGTAGCTAAGCTTTGCGGCATAAAAGTTCGTATTGCTCATTCGCACGAAACATTAAAGGGAAGAGAACAAACAGTTATAAGAAAAATGTATCAGTGGTTTATGAGGCACATGATTAAAGCAAATGCAACCCATTGTCTGGCATGTTCGGATTTGGCGGGTAAGTATTTGTTTAGTAAGCAGGTATCATACCAAGTGCTTTATAATGGAATTGATTTCCAAAGATTCACTTATAAAAACAATGAACGGGAGGCTCTAAGACAGAAATTAGGGTTTCAAGAACAGAAAATACTTATCAATGTAGGAAGATTTGCAGAGCAAAAAAATCATGTTTTCATTATAAATATTTTTAAGGAGCTCTGTAGCCGTTCAAGTAATTATCGACTCATTCTGATAGGTACAGGTCCATTGAAAAATAGCATACAGGAGCTGTGTAAACAATATGGCTTCGAGGATAAAGTGCTGTTCTTATTTGACATCAAAAATACAGAAGATTATTATTCTACATCTGATGTTTTTATTTTGCCGAGTTTGTATGAAGTATAATCAGCAAAATAAAAAGTACTTTTTATAAAAACAAAAAATATCATTTTACACATTTTAGTGAAAAACAAAAAGTGAATGAAGGTAATCTTCCTTCATTCACTACCAGCTTACAGAAATGATACAAAACGAACTCAGAAAAGCAATCTTATAATTTAAACTTTCTCTATCTCCACAATATTAAGAGGACAATAGTAATACGTTCCTCCAGCATCCTTAATTCCCCAATCCAAAGTAAAGTTTCCCAGTTCAGAAACTATAATTTGAGCCTCTAACCATTGTGTAAGATTATCTTTCACAGTGAAATCAGTTGGTATCTCTACACTATTGGTAACATCACCTGAAGCAAGCTGTATATTCATATATGGAGCAGGTTCACGGCTTGCAGTTGTAGAACAATAGAATCTCACCTTATAAGTGCCAGGAGCAATATTAATAGTACAGCTACGATTTCCAGTGCTACTGGAGCTAAGCACCACATTACGTTCAAGTATTTCATCCGGATAAAAGCCACTATTATTTCCTGTTGTAGCACCTTTATACGCCTCTACCATAGACGAAGAAGAACTTGAAGATGCATCATTTTTCACAATTGTGCCAGCCTCCGTTCCATCTTCCCAATAGAATACAGGATTGCCATAATACGCTTGTCTAGTTAGCTTATTAACCTCATCAAATTCTTGAACCTTATTATCCAATAGTGCTTTCGTCCATCCGAAACTGATAACGGCTTTACGCGCCTCTTCTGCTATAATTATCGTAGTACTTTTTATCTCTGTTATATTTCCATTCACGTCCTGAAGCTGTCCATAAAGCACTTTATCACCTGTAGATACAAATGTATAAGTGATATTACCAGAGTAATCTTTCCAATCTATACCTGAAAGGTTTGCTACTTCACCAACGCGGTATTTTACCGGAGAATATGAACCTGAATAATTGAAAGTCACCGCTACAGTCTTGTTATTAGCCGCCGAAAGTGCAATACTATCAAGAGTGAGCGGAATTGATTCATCGGGAAGACTTTCATCCTTATAGATGCCCATGAATGGCCCGCAATGATGTATCTGGTTGTACCATCTCTTGTATCCACGCATATCATATTCTATCAAAGAATTATTCCCGGCAGATACCAGCATAGAATTATAGTTCGGTTGATAGTTATAATTAGCACTGTCTGCCACCTTCAAATAGCTATCCAGAGCATCATATTCTTCATTGTTTTGAATAAAGATGTTGCCAGAACCTGTAAAGTAACCCGGTAACTCCGTATCTCCCTCAGACGTAATAAAAACATTGTCGTTCATGGTAAAATTAGAATATGTAATATTTCCAGCGATAGTTGCAATAATCCTACCTTTAATTACATTATTATAGATACTGAACACAAGTGTATCATCTGCTTGAGACGTGTTATCGTCACTCCAACGCGTCCACGAAAATGCAAGGCTATCCTTGTCACACGTCAGAATGTTGTTAAATACTTCCAACTTAGACATGAAAGGAAACATAATACCAATAGAGGAATAGTTGTCCCAAACCTTACAGTTATATACTCTACCATCCATCGTACAAGAAAAGGTATTAGCTTGATTTACCTCCTTCTTATAGCAGCATTGCTCGATGCTAAGGTAGCAGACCTCCGTCTCAACAGAATTATTAATTTGAACTGGGTCGAATCCTGTATGATAGAAATTACATCTATATAATCGTAATCCGCGTAAAAGATGCGGATGGAAACCTCCAGTCAACTCACCTGTCCCGTAATATCCAATGTAGACACCCTCCCCAGCCGTATTTTGGAATGTACAGTGATGAATCTTAAGATTAGTCATTTCCCAACCATTCTCCCGCCAGAACCATGGCTGTCCGGCTGATGGGTCAGTCTTGGCGGATATACCAGCAAAACCCGTATCATCCACATCACAGCCGAACATCTCCCAATCAGAGGTCCCGCCAACGAGAAATATACAGGTATTGTATACACTGCCCGGTAACGGAGTAAACTTAATACCGGTATTGTTGTATCCAAGCCCGTCAAATACTATATTGCGCAAGTTATTGGATATACTCAGAGCACCATAATAACGCCAAACCCAATTCCAAACCTCTGTCTGGTCATGTGTGATAACAAGGGGATGTTCGTAACTAAAATTAGGAGAACCATTTTCATTCGTGAGGTTTGCCTCTGTGGTCCCTGTCGGCAGGAAGCGACAGGCATAAGGTTCAGGTTCCTGAGGGTCGAGTTTCAAACATAACGTTGTCCCAGCAGGAAGAAGACCTATCTTCATGCGCTCATATGAGGCAATAGGGTCACCATGCGGCAATATAGCTTCGGCATAGTTTAAACCTGTATTATCAACATTACGCCATAACCGGATTTCAAATGCTTTCTTTCCCGCATAAGTTGTCATGGAATCATAAGTTGAGGATACCTCATATCCTGTGCTTGTATCAGCAGGCTTCGGACATAATTTCGGAGTTACAGTAATCAGCTTATTAATCTTTTTGGCAAATGTAATTCCACTGGTTGTGTCCTTCACATCAACCTCTACATCATAAATACCACGGTCAGATGCATCGGGAAATGAATAGCTGAACGTAAATTTATAATCAGGTGTAGGTCTGCCTACTGCCTGTAATACCTTATAAACAGTTGCCTCATTTTCCTTATAAACCCTTACTGTGATTTCAGAAGCACCAGTATAACCATTCTCCATTGTAACATGTAAATAATCGGTTTCACCAACCCGCACAACCTCCTGTGCCGTCACATCGAAATATGGTAATACTTGCGGAATCATTGCATATATCATCTTTCTCACAACCGTTTCCGTCAGATAATTCCGTGCAATAAACTTCTGTTGCAATTCACCCGCCGCAGTAATCGTTATCTCCTTGCTATCTTTCTGCAAGCTGAGTTTTCCGGCAGTGGTAACCGTATTGCCGCCTCCATCTTGCGTTTGCCACTCCGATGTCTGCCCCCATTTCGTCTGAGCATTGATAGTAATCGTTTTCCCTGTGACAGGAAAATAATTATCGGCTTTTGCCTTTGCCATAACACGGCCTATCTGCGCCCTTAACTTATTCTGATATTGTTCACTCATAATTCCTCCACATTTATAGTATACAACTCATCAGCCTCATATTCTCCATCAGCATCCAACACAGGCATTGGATTTATAATGCCGCTCTTCCCCAAAACCATAAAATCATGCTGGATACCAACAACTGACATCGCTATTAATTTCAGGCGATTCAGCGTATTATGCTTCAGGCATAACACATCATCTGCCATAGCACTGTACTGTGCTGCATCATTAAAAGAATCTCCCTCATTGTAATCCTTTCCCGTATATCCAGTAGAAGCATCTCCCGATTCGTCTATTTGTATTCCGGCCAGATTATAACATCCTCGTGTATTTTTTGCAGATGCCTTTGCCTTATATTCAATATCCATATATGGAAAATAAGACATATTAGAGTAGTATTCCAAACCTTCAATTAATTTATAGGAATCGCCTCCATTTTGCTTCTCAAGAAGTTTGGTTCCATCTTCAACCTTAATAGAATTAGCTTCGTATCCGGCTGCTTGTAACTTAGCTACGTCGCGTCCGGTTGTCCAGTCAACAGTTATATAATCGCTCTCACCATCAGCATTTGGAGCTACAACCAGACCTCTCATTGATTCATAGAGGTTATTCCCTGTCTTCAAACTCTTGACCCGGTTGATAATAAACCCATTGACACTTGATGTAGACGAATCGGTAGCGTTGATTAGTATGTTATTGAATATCTCAGCATCTTCTACCGTACCACCCTTCGTCACGTATTGCTCATAGAATTTACCATTCATATAGCAAGTATTATTGTTTATACACAACTTATTAATCTTGGCTGTGCCCAGATTGATATACTCTTTCATCCATCCACCAGCAGGAGAGTTCAGCATTCCGACGAACAGATTGCTATCAATGATGACTTCCTTCATATTTGCCAGATTAGACATGGTAATTGCACGGCCCCCACCACCGGAGAATTCATTGCGGCGGAAATATATGCGGTCCACATTACTCAAATCGAAATAATTCTCCCGGATATCTCCTGACATCTTGTTATCTTCGACATTCAATGTATAACAATTTTTTAGCGTCATAATCGACGGATGTGCCACAACGTTCAACGAATAATCCACGTTAATAGTGTTTTTCAGCAGCGACACATAAGAGCTGTTAGTCAACTTCATACAGTTGCCATAGTCATTACTGATATCGCATCCCAATACCATAAGGTTTTCACTATATTGCGAACCGATGGTACGGTAGGCCTTTTTCGTTTGGTCGGCGGAGTATGCGCCATCAAATGAACAGCAATAAATCATAAGGTTACGGGCGTATAATCCTGCGCGTCCCTTATAATAAACAGCATACAACTCACTGGGGGAATAGTCTCCGCCATAATTAGCACAATTCTTAAAGGATATATTTCTTAATAGTACATTGTTCACCTCCTTAAATTGCAGTCCACCCAGTGACTTGCCATCATACACAAGCCTGTCCACACCATCAATGGTAAGGCAGCAAATAGATTTTTCATTCCATTTAGATAACTCTACAATCCACGTACCGCTCAAACGTTTTTCCGTGGCGGGTTTGATACAAGTTAAAGTTATATTTTGCGTCAACCCATTCGGATAGTCTGCTTTTATTGCATCAACCGCCGATTGAGTCGAAGAATAATATACATTAGGCAAATCGTTACGGACAAGGAAATTAGTCGGATTTTCTTCTACTATTTCCATGACAACATACATTGTATGTCCTTCCCGCACATTTTCAAAAGTAAAGCTATTCAAAGCCCCTTTCACTACACCATCAACAGTAAGAGATTTCACCTGATATCCTTCTACAGCTACAACGTTGACCGTAGTACTTTCACCCGTAGAGACCCCTACAATGTATTGGCTTTTATCTGCATTGGAAGAAACACTCACCCCATCACCAGAAGCCGTTACAGAACATTTTCCAACTGAGCCCGTATCAATATTAACTGCTACAGAATACGTCCCTGCAACTCCACCTCTCGCCTTGATAACCTTATTTTCTTCATCCCAATACACCGTCTCATTATCAATGTGGCTTTTCAGACGTTCCACAAACCAATCGTCCGTACCTTCCCCCTCCAGCAAAGTCACCATATCCACCAGCAACCCTCCAATCCGTGAAGCCGTATTGCGTCCAAGTCTGGTTTCATCCCTTATCTCTTTTGCACGATCTATTAATTCTCCCATTGCTTTCCATTTTTATGCTAACGGACATGCCGTCAAATTCTCTACATAAGCCTCGCCCGTATTTACTTCAACGCCTGTTTCAACGCTCTCCACATAAGTCTTAAATGCTGCAAGCCTTGCCTGATAATCGGATACGGCCAATTTTGCCAGCTCATCTACTGTTATTGCAGCATAATTACCAAATGCTTCATATACCTTGTATACTTTCGGGTATCCATTTACTTCAATACCACCTATCTTTTTGGTTACGGTTAATTCCGTTCCCCGTTGCATGCCTGAATTGAGTATCGCCATATTATTTACAATAGTCTAAATTCATAAATATATTCGTCATCTTCACTAATTCCCAGCCGGACAGAACTTTCCACAATCGTATTTCCTCCAACTGCATCGACAGGGAACGTTACCGATTGATTCTCCTGTGTACTTGAATAATATACAGTTCTTTCCGTCGTTTCACTGCCAACCTTGAAATGAATAGGCAGAAGCCCCGAAACCGGATATTGCGCCGTTATTTTCAAATCAAAGCCATACCCCAACACATCAGCCGTCACCAGATTATCCCTCTTACCTTTAAGTTCGCAAACAAATCCTGACCACTCATTATCAATGCTCGCCAGCTCGCATACAAACCCCGTCCATTGTGCTGTTATGGAAATCCCTGCATTTTCATAACCGTAACTTTTGCCAGCCAACTTATATCTATCCAATAGTGCAAACAACTGCCTTTCTTTATCCAAATCCATAAACTCTGTCTTTATAATGAAGTCGATAGGTTTCCCATTTCCTTCCTTTATAGAGATGTCAATATCCAATGAATCTTTTACAATTTTCTGTAGCATACAGACCTGTGGACTACCTCCAGCCTTAATGAGCATGCGCTTTTTCCATTGTATGAAATCAGTGTATAGTTGCCGGACCGGTCCTGTGAATATCATGCAAATGATATACATTAAATTAGTTCTCAGCACCCTTGGTAACTGCTCCATTACCCACTTATCCCAAATTACATTCATGTTCAGTCTATAGAATAAATAATGTCCTCATCATTCTTCACATATACAAAGGCACCGGAATCGGCATCAATCTTTCTGCGGTTTTCCAAAGTGTCTTGCCAGATGGTTCCATCCAGTGTAACATCTTTCACCCCTTCAGTCTGCTGTATCATGTCTACCAATTTAGAAGCATAAAAAACGCCACCGTATTCCAATGAATTCAAGTAGTTTTCAATAGATTCTTCCACGGGTTTACCGCCACCGCTTAATCGGGTTCCTGTACTATCCAATACCAGAGGATTATAATAGATATGCATGTGGACACGCAGTTCATCAGGTGCCTCGCTCACAAAAAGATAATGCGTCCCAGCAGCCCCGATTTGCGTCATGTAAGCCTCAAATGATGTACGGGTATCGCCGGATAAAGGCTGTTTGTCCTTATCGCTGAAATAGATTTTAAGCTTAGTAACGCTGTCATCCGTGACCTGTCTGACCGCTACATTCTTAACAATTCGTTTGCTCTCATTCACTTCCGAATATCTGAATGAATATGTCTTTTCATCGAATGACAGGGCATCCCCGTTCTGAAATTCCAAAGCCTTGGCATAATACCAGGATAACGACGTCACATAACTGCTGTCTATCAATTCCTCCACTTCCTGCCGGAATTTATCCCAAAGTTTTTCGTGAAGCCATACGGCAGAGGCGAACACATAAATTAGTATCGCTTCTATACTTACTATGGAGAACTGCTCGTCAAAAGTCTTCCCTGGCGTCAGCCCATACATATCCTGTATGGCCTCATTGGTAACAAAGTCATCTTTTATGCTTAGGCTTATTTCACTAATTGTTCTGCTCATCACTATATCAGTTAAATGTATAATCAAAAGTATAATCGAATATTCTCCAGTTGCCTATGAAAGCGGTTGCCGGATGTATTCCATTCATTGAATAGTATTCCACTATACTCTTGTCTATGATATTTTCGGGTTGGAAAGACAATATTTGTCCGGGTTCCAAATCTGTCGTTACGTCTAACCCGTTTTCAACAGCAAGGATGAAAACACCTTCGGTACTACCGTATACCTGTATGGCTATATCCGCTAATGTCTGTCCGGACAATACTATCACTTCCATCCCTTTATCATTCTATATAGTTTAACTCCCATCCAAGTTATGAATACGATTCCCAGTACCATCAATGCTTTTTGCCACCAGGGAGGTTCCGTTTTTTCATCAATATTCCGGTTCTGCTGTATGAAAGCATCTATTTTCCTTTCTAAAGACAGTATTTTCTCTTCAATGAGGTCGTACTGGACATTTGTTTCTTGAGCCTTACCGGCCGTTTCATTAGTCTTATTATTCACTATACCGGTTTCAACGGCTGTAGGGTATTGCTTGCCAGTGGAATCAGGCGGTGAATAGTTCGTACGATTCCAGGATATTTGCATTTCTGATATCTTATCCTGAAATTCTTTAGCCGATTGCTGCATCTGTAACTCTAAGTTTCTTTGCTGGTCGTATCTCCATTGCTCGTCCTGTTTTGTCTTCTCAGATACATCTTCTTTGAATGAAGTTTCCTTCGGTACCGCACAAGCTACCAAGAGCTGAAGGAGGAAAAACAATATCAATAACTTTTTCATAGTCTTTCCTCCTTTACCGTCTTTTCAACCATTACAAAGATTTTATCCATCGTTTCCACGTAATTGGGAGCGGTAGCATATTTCGGTCCAACGTTGTCAACAATACGGCGAACGAACTGCCGAGCATCATTCCGGTATGGCCATGCATCCGCATATCCCGGCTTCTTCAAAATTGCCAAATGGTCAGCTAAACAGCCGGAAACCGTATCATAATCCCGGAAAAGCCGCTTTACTGAATATTTGAAACGCTTGTCATTTACCTTGGTAACAGACATCACTTTCTCCGGATCCCTGAACGTCACATCCGGACGGCTGAAATACTCCGTTGTGTTCACTAATTGCACGGCACCGTTCCAAGAAGAACCTTTAGTAATGCCAAACAGATTATTACCTATTGCACTTTTGCCCCATCCTGATTCAAGTGCAGCCTGTGCCGTCACGAAAACCGGTTCAATCTCATTCATTGCTTTAGCTTGCGGATAAATCCACTTTACGAACTCATTCACCTTCATGTTTTTCCTCCTTTTCTTTCATGGTTGATACCAACGTTTTAAGTAATTCATTTTTCATCAGTCCGGATACTGCATGTACAGCATCTTCTGCCTGCCTGCGTGCTTTATCTTCTGCCTTTTCCCATATACTCCGTAATTCAATGACCATAATAAATATTGAAATCATGGAAGCAAATACGGGAACATTCATCAAAAAAGGCAGATGAACGAAGTCAAAGAACTTGCATACAAAGCAGGTACAGTCTATGCCCAAAGCAATGGTTATGCTGCCAAAGTAAAGAATGAACTTACTAACGGTGCGTTTCATGCCGTAGCTGTTCCTTTTCTCTCCGCGAAGCTTTGCCTTGTGATATCCTGAAGCGAAATCCCAGGACATAGCCACTGCCACCAGCAGAACTTCAAAAACAACTATAATCAGCAGTTTTGTGATACCTTCAAAAATTTCCATTTTAAACCGTTTTTAAATTGATATTAATAATGTTTTTAAGTTCTTCGTAATTAATGCCTATTCGAGCCAGATGTATCTTGATTTGTTTCTCAATCATGGCTTTGTCGCCATGAGAGCGGATGAAGCGAAGCAGATTCGGTCCAAGTATAGGATCTTCTTTCAGTTCGCCCTGATTCAAATCAAGTACCACCGCTGCATCCTGTATCTGTGTGTCATTGAGAACCATTCCTGTGAGCTTCCCGTCGACGCTCCGGGGAATAATTTCAATATCACCGTTTTTACCTAACTGTATTCCTTTCATTGCTTCACCCTTTCGTTTTCTATTTCTTCACGTTTTAGAGAGGCATGCTTATCATCAATAGCCGGTACTGTAATTGGGGCGACATTGGCTTGACTGGTTGCAGAGCCTTGCACTGCAACCGCACTCGGCGGAAGCGTATGCGTGTGAGTATTGAAGGCTTCAATTAGTTCATTTACTTTGTCTGTCAGATTACCAACCTTTACCAAGCCGCCCAATTCCCCATCATTAAACGTTATTGATGTCGCCGCCTTTATCTGCACTTCCTCAATCTTTTCTGCCGAAATAAGAAAAGCATCCGTTTCCTGACCTTCTACAATTCCAACCAGACAACCGGTTCCTACTTTCGGATAAATATTGAAAGCTCCCATTCCCAATTGTATGCCATAATATTCCAGGTCATCCGAAACACCTACAGCGTCCAACATCAGGTTTTCTTTATCCACTCCGGTTACCGTCACCCAGCGCAATTGCGCTTGTCTGGCACCATCCTGTAACCTTTCAAAAGCATTTCTCAGTTTTTCATCTTCCGTCATTCCGCACGCCCTCCAAATTCAAGTTTCTGCCGGTAGGTGGCATTGTCACTGAACTCTTTTGTCACTTTCTCCACGTAATAGCTTCCATCCATTTCCGGGGTGATGATACTGCTCAATTCCACAACCATCCCGTGATGCACCACCGGTACTCCGAACAGCTCCACCCCGCCTTTATATCTTTGTTTTTTCAAGCCTTCATAAAAGTCCGATGCAAATTTCTTCAGTTCAGCTACCGTTACTTTTTGTGTCCTTTCGTTATAGGTCAGATTGTAAACTTCACCGCCTTCAGTTCCGACACTTGCTTCCAGTTTCTTTCCGTTCGGTCCTATACTGATAGCTTTCACCAAAGATTCCCCGTTCGTCTCATTCAAGTCCTGACTGACAGCATTCTTTTCCAACTCCACTTTGACTTTTTCAGACTGGGCTTTCTCCGTATATACATTTCCGCAATAGAGCGTTTTCCCAATGAAGTAGCAATACAGGTTTGTCTTTTTACGAATATCATCCAGTATCTGAGCTATGGTCTTATTGGAGTAGCGCACGGCTCCCAGTTCCACATCAAAGTCCGTCTTTACTTCATACCCCTTGGCGATATCCTGCAAAAGCTTTTTCAGTTTTACATTGGGGGCAGAATAGGACACTGTTTTCCGTTTCAACTTGTACATCTCATCTTCACACCGGATTGTCACCGGAATGCCGCGGGATACAGTAACTATATACCCTTCAAACTCCGGATACAAGTCATCACCGTAACCAAGTTCTATTTTCACCTCATCACCGGCGTTCAGTAAATCTTTCAGTTCCTTTTTATCGAAGAGCACAATCTTTCGTGGAAGTATGATTTCCGCAATATCTGTCAGCATCTTCCATGAACTTTCAATCTTCACGGATGACATCAGGTGAAGCACCAACTTCTCCCTCCTTTCATTTGCCGGGAATGTGACCCTGCCGCACATCATGTAACTCATCGTTTCAGTTCTATGGGATTATCACTGGTAGCGCGTATCGTGAATGGAACTACGCTGCTATTGCCCTGTATCGGATTGAAACTCAACTCATCAATAACCATAGAGTATATTTCCTTTTGGTTAAAGAGAAGGCCGGTCGCTCCAATAGCTTCCGTTACTTTTCGGTAATTCACCAAAGCGTTTACCTGCTCATCCACAGTCTTGAATCCGTCGCGATTTTTATCCGCAATACAGAAGCCCCGTATATTGATGCTCCAGTCATCCAACCCGTATATTTCCTTCACGGTACCGGCATTGCCCAGCACTTTGGTTTTTGTCACATTCATGGAGCGGGAAAAGTCTACCAGCGTTGCATAAGGCATTGTAAAGCTTGCCAGGTTAATTTCACCGCGGGAACCGTCATCATTATAGGTAAAGTATTTCCGGCCGTCTAGGATGAAAGTACCAAGTACCGGAGTGCCCATCCAACTATATGTTTCGGCTTCCTGCGGAGAAATAGTCGTTACTCCCTGGTAATCTCCCGGATTATAATCCCCTAAATTACGTCCCCAGGGAAGATAAATCGGAGAAGAAATTCCGAACACCTGGGTAAATAGTGCACCAATGTTTAATGCTTGATTGCCTGATATCATAGTTTCCCTCCTTTCATTTATCCTATTGCCGGAACTGCATCCGTCAGTACTGCCAGTATCTCTCGTTTCACCGTATCCGCGATCTCACGCACCTTACCGCCACCAGTTACTTGAAAATTGTTATTGAAAGTCACATTCATGGTGATGTTACGCACGTTTCCGCCACCACCGCCTCCAAGGTCGGCATTCTTCCCGTTACCGGATGCGCCTCCAGTTCCACCGTTAGCACCGGTCTGTTGATTCACTGGAGTAAGAGGAGCATCCAATTTTAATTTTCCCTCCGCCTTTTGTCCGTCTTTTGACTGAGACTTTTCAAAGTCTGCCATTCCTTCTTTCCAACCGTCGGAGAAAGCACTGCCAACCTTTTTACCACCTTCCACGGCCTGCTTTGAAAGACGGTCCCATACATCATTGAAATGAAAATCATCATCAAACCAATTGGCGGGATTGATAACGTCGAGAATTGCCGTCATCACGTTTACCAGAAAGTTGTATAACTCTGTAAATAGCGTCGTAACAAAATTCCAAAGCCCATAGAAGAAGGCGCGTACTTCGGCAAACTTATTCCAAAGGAAAGCGACCAATGCAGTAATAGCTCCAATAATAAGTGCGACCCAGCCAATAATAGGGATTGAATAAATCGACGTCGTTATGAGTGATGACGAAGTGACTGTGGCAATAACCATCTTTGTCATACCCGCTACCCAAGCAATGGCGGCTTTCATTGATACAATAGACATTATCTGCCCAACTGACCAGGCAACCATTCCCACGGTCACCAAGACCCCAACCACCATTCCAAAAATTTCAATTACCGGAGCGATCGGTTCTACAAATTCAAAAAAACTGATTTTCAGGTCATCGATAAAGGCCTGCATACGTTTCTGCTTTTCAGCGTACGTATCCATTTGCTTGGCTGCCATATCGGTTGCTGCTGTTGTACCTTGTATCGCTTCAGTCCATGTATCCATCTGGTCTGTTCCGATAACAAGAGCCATGGCTGCCGCCATGTTCTCCGTTCCAAACAGAGAAGTCATTACAGATGCATCTTTCATTACTGGTGATAATGACCTCAACCTGTCTGATAGCGAAAGAGAACGGTCTTTAAGCGTATCAATACTGACACCGGCTTCCATCAACTTCTTGACAGCGTCAGGCGTCTGATATTCCAGTTTGCTAATCACATTATTTAAAGCAATACCCCCCTCAGAGCCTTTCTTTCCAGCCTTATCCAATACTTGTATAGCAGAATTGACTTCTGCGAAAGACACACCGAATGTATGGGCGGAAAGTCCGACTTTCTCTAAAGCTGCTGCAATTTGTGTCACACTGGCTGAACCTTCCACATTACCTGCCGCCATGATATTCATATACTCCGTCATGGTTTGTGCCGCTTTCGCAGGATCATCCATGGATATTCCGAACTGATTCATAGCAGTAGTCATCGCTTCTGTTGCTCCGGCTACATCTCCTTTCATTGTCTTACTTAACGTCATCACGTTATCGGACATGATTTGCAGAGCGTCCGGTGCTCTTTTAAGTTCCGGACTTAATTTGGATAAAAGGTTTGTATACAGTTCTGTCGCATCGGCAGCATCAGCACCGAAAACTTTAGCCGTTGCACGGGCTTTATTCGCCAATACATCCAGTTCCTTTCCTTCCATGTTGGTGATACCCGCCATTTCTGCGACAGCCGTTTCAAACCTGATTCCCGGCTCAATAGCATCATTAAAAGAATTACGGATAGTATCAACGCCCTCTTTCAATTGGTTCAACAGGAACATTCCCTTTCCAAGCTCTTCCAGTTTTCCGGAAACAGTGTCTGCCGTCTTCCCCAGATTGTCTACCACTTCATCCACCTTATCAACGGCTTCCGTTGCGCCGTCAGCCGCTTCGGTTGCCTTATCCAGTGGGGACGAAATCTTGTCAATCAGTTCCAGTATCCATTGTGTAGTCATTGTTCTTAGAGAATAATCGGTTCGCTACTTTAGCCACTGCATTATACATGGCTATTTCCATTTCTTCCAACTCAGTTTTCCGCAACATGCGGTATTCGGCATAGAGCCTGAGCCATTCATCTTCGTCCAGTGTGGCTGGAACATGGATGCCGTACTCGCGTTTCAGCACGGCATCTATTCCTTCCACATAATTCAAGGAAGATGAAATACCCTCTATGCTTTTCTGATAAAAGCCGCCTGACCAGAAATTAGTTCCGATATGGCTGACAGTACGGTGGTGTATACGGCAGAGTCTTCCAACGCTTCGCGGTCGCCTGCCTTCACGCAATTATTCAGCAAAAGGTCATTGGCAGCACCAAGATCATCCTTATGACTGGCCATGGCCAGAATCAAATCCTTATTGGGGCGGACAATCAGGTAGTCGTAGCGTTCGTCTTCGTCAACCTTGACAGTGACGTGGCGAAGGCGTTTACCGTATTTGCTTTTTAGTTCCGCATGTTCTGCCGGAGTAAAGCCTACCACCAATGCACGTTCGTCATCTGTCAGTTCCTCGTATGGCTTGCCTGCCTGTATTTCTTTCTTTTCTTTCATCTTTAAATTACTGTTAAAAGGTTATTAAACTTATACCGCTACATTCCAGTCGATGTGACTGGGTAATAGGGTAAACTGGGTTGCAATGCTCTTGTCACCTTGTTTCACATCCACACCGTTATCGGTAAATTCCACGTTCCGGATGACATCCTTCAGCATGAATCCCTTGTACTCGTAGATGACGGGAATGTCGAACGGTTCGATATCGGTAATGCGCTTTCCCGGTCCCAGTGCCAGCAACAGCGCGTTTACCTCTTCTTTCAGTAATGTGATGGAAGCTTCCGCCTTGTAGTTCCCTTCTCCGCGTCCCACAGGCATATTACCGGCACCATACACATTTTCTTTCTCCACACTGTCTTTATAGGACAATGCCGTGATGCCTTCCACCTGGCGGCCAAGCATCACCACTTTCACGTTATTCCATCCGGCCACGCGACCGAACTTGTTTATCAATGTACCTATCACTGACATAATTCTCAGATTTTATTAGTGAAACCCAAATCGATCTCGAATTCATGTACAATGCCGTCGGCCACCAGTTTCACCTGGATATTGAACGGCTTGTCACTTACAGCCGATTGCTTCGGGTTGATATAGATGTCAAAATCAGCAATGTCTTCATCGGCTACCATGTTTTCAAGTGCCGAACGTACACGGGCGTCCCAGTCGCTGATGGTGGTATTGCTGACATACCCGGTAGTCGGATCGGCTTTCACTTTGCTGCGCACCCGTGGCAGCAAGGTGGTACGGATGATACGTGCGGCTTTGTTCCAAACTGCATTGTATTCAATATAAGCGTAATCGCTACCCGCATCCGCACAAGTGCAGGAATTGTTGAAGAAGAAACCGGCATAACCTTGGAAACTTCCGGCATAATTGTATCCCTTTTCTGTCAATCTTGCCTGGTCGGTCATACTGACCTGCGACATCCGTTTTCCATTGCTCAATGCGGCATCTATCCAGCGGCCATACAAAGTACTGGTCAACGGATAGTCGGCCGTACCTTTGGCCGTGCGCGGATGGTTTTCTATATCCACGCTTCCCATATTCTCATGTACATAGCGTGCGGAAAGCATGCCTAATGCACTGCCTATGGCAGCATGATATTGGTATGCCGCATCTTTGGATGCCTGGTCCGGGTCCTGCGCAATAACAACGGCTATATTCTCCGAATCAAGCGTACGCAAATCGGTAGCATCTGCCACCGTTGTGATATAACCGCCCAACCCTTCCAGCATGATTACGTCCAAATAGATGTGCTCTTCCTTGAACTTCTCAACCAATTGTTGTGCACCTTGTACGGCTACCGTTATTGCTTCATCAGCCGCTACGCTGCAAATTCCGATGGTGTTTACCCCGTTGATGGAGCGCACTCCGTCGATGAAATCGCTTTCCGCCAACAAAGTGGAAACCTTTTCCGTCTTCGGCACCAGCATCAGCCACAAAGTCTTTTCTGGTGACAGACGAAAGACTTCATCAACCTGGTAATGCACCAGTTCTTTGTTGGTGGTGTCCATCGCTTCATCCCAGCCCAATGCTTCCAGGTCGGAAACCGATTTCAGTTCCACCGGCTTGTAATGTGCCAATTTGTCTGCAATGGCCGTTCCTCCGCAGACCAGCAGGATGATACGGTCGCTGGTGTCGGTTTCCCGCACCAGCCCTCCGTGTTGCTTGTTAATTGTTACTCCTGTAAAACTTCCCATAATTCACTCCTTTCTATTACACGGATTTACCGGATACGATAGCACCGATACCAAAATCTTCCACCCGGTCCACGATGCCATAAGTCTGCGTACGGTATTCGCTTGTAGGACTTGCGCTACGTGTATCAATCGTTTCCGGACGATACAGGGATTTCACACTGTCCAGATGATAGTAAGTGTTCGGACCATAGAAGAAAGTACTTGCCTGGAAGTCCGTTGCGGCAGGTTTAGTTCCTTCTGCCACTTTCTCCAATGTGGTAAAGTTGTAGAAAGGCGTATCGTTATTTTCAAAGAATTTGAGTCCCATGAACCCACGCGGTTTACCGGTGGCCGGATCAACATAGAAAGTACGGTCGTAGAAGTACTTAGAGGCATTTTTATCCAGCAGAAGGTCGGCCATGTGCTGCGGACAAAGAACCACATACAAGGCTTCACCGTTAGGAAGATTCCAAGTCTTTACGGTAGTTGCGAAGTTCACCAAGTCCTCATAGCAGAGACGTTTACGTCCCGTAAGGTCCGCATCTCCTGTTGTCTGCAAAACCGGCATTTCCTCCTTTGTGTTATCCGCCGGTGCCAGCTTCCACAATACATGGTTACGGATACCTACCTGAAACGACTCGTTATGTTTCACGCGGATAGCGGAACGTTTGTCGAAAGCCAGGTAGCGCGCCTCTTCATCCGTACAGGATGTCGGAGTGGTATCGTACTTCTCCCAAGGGATAATCAGGTTCTGTCCGGTCATGGCTTGTGCCGTGAAGTCTTCCGTATTGTTCACTTTAAAGCCGACGTTATTGATCAGCTTGTTTTTGCGGACGCCATCTGCCGTAAGTGCGGCCTGTGGAACTGAACCCAGCACTTGCATGAAGTCCGCTTTGTAGTTACGACGCTCTACCAACAGTTGCGGGTCGAGGTACTTATTGAGATAAAGTCCATCTACTAATGTTGCCATCTCTTCAATTTTTAATGATTAATTTATAATTTGCCTGTCAGCCGTTTTTCTTCACATATTCGTTCAACAGGCGTTCGTATTCCTTCGGATTTTCATCCATCAGTTTCTCCAGGGCGGAAGGGTCTTTCTGCAAATCTTCGAAGGTTTTCCCGGTAGTGCTTGCTGCACTCGGCACTACGACTTTCGGTATCTCCACCGGCTTCAGCGCATCCAGCATCTTCTTTGCACTGTCGAAATTGCTTTGCAGCATTTCTTTCCATTCGTCACGCACATCCGCCGTGATCTTCTTGTCCTTGACGGCACCGTCCAGCAAATCATTGATTTCCTGTTCACGGCGTTGCTCTTCACGTCTTTCCAGCATTTCGGTGCGTTCCGCTTTCCGTTTGTACACATCAATCTGCGCCAGTACCTGCGCTTCCGTCGAGGTTGTTGCCATCCCCAGGCGGCTTGTCAACATTGTCAAATCCATGTCGTTTTCTTGTTTTTGGTTATTATTCTTATCTGTTATCTCAATGCTCCCGGTATATCCGCAATTCATGATAGCCTGTGCCGTGGCCTTGTCAATCTTCGCTTTTCCACTGACCGCCGTCACGAATCCATTCTCATGGGCTTCTTTGGCCGTCATCCAGTAATCGCCCTTTTCCCATTCCTCTTTCAGCTTCTTCTTATCCTTGCACTTTGACAGGAATGCGTTCAGGTAGTGCTCGTTCAGTTTCTTCATCATGTTCAGGTAGCTTTCCAAATCCGCTTCCTTGCCGCATACGCCTCCGCTTATCTGGTGTATCATAAAGAAACCGTTTTCCGGCATGGTGAATTCCTCGCAATGGATGGCGATGTAAGTAGCTGCACTCGCCACCATGGCACCACCTTCACCGGTTATCTTTCCGGGGAATTTCTTGATGACGTTCACAATCTCGTTCGCTTCCATGCACTCGCCACCAGGACTATTTATATAGATATGCACGTCCCGCACGCCTGAACGTATCAGTTCGTCTATCTGCGAGGTAAAGGAACTTTCCGTATCCCTCCATTGGGAAATCATCCCCTTTATTTCTATGCGGGCACGCCCGCCGTCGGCTTTTGCTATCAGATTCATACCATTTCGTTTTTCGTTGATGGTGCAAATTTCAGAAACATAAAGGAGGCGTGTAAATAGCGTTTTCAAACAGGAAAAAAATCCTGCCATTAAGAACTTATTTTTTCCTGTTTGGAAAGGATTCGTTCCTATTTGAAAACGCTTTTTCCGCATGCGGAGCGGATATAGGAACTTTGCCTGCGTAAACCAAAGGAGACAGTGTATGCCAAGCAAAGAGTATTACCGTAAATTAAAGAAGGAAGCGCACGACCTGTATGTGAATGACGGGCTGACGTGCCGAGAAATATCTGAACGGGTGAACGTGTCGGAGAAGTCCGTATCCGCCTGGATAAATGCGAATGACGGGTTGTGGAAGAAGGAAAGACAGTCTGCCGCCATCAGCGTAAAACAACAGGGCGACAACTTGAAAGAAATCATCAAGATGCTGGCCGACGACAAATTGGAAATCCTCCGGCAAATAGATGAAGCCACTAAAGAAGGAGACAAAGAACGGGAACTGGAATTGCGCAAACAGGCCTCCAGTCTTGATAATAGCGTAAACGCATGGGGAAAGCAACTTGCCGAAATGAACAAGAAAAATGCTATCACCCTGTCCATATACCTTGAGGTGCAGAGCCGCATTTTCGATTCCATGAAAGTCTTCGATCCGGGACTTTATTACCAGTCGCTCGACTTCCAGGAACAGCACGCTTACGAAATTGCTAAAACCTTAGGATAATATGGCAACAGCAGAAGATAAATCAGCACTGAAGGCGTATCTTGAGAAGGTGGCGCGTGCACGGACGACCAAGAACCTGATTAATCCGGATGAAAGCACGCTGGAGAAGATGGAGCGTATCCGCAAGGCAAAGGAAGACTACGGATTTATGGTAAAGACTTACTTTCCGCATTACTGCACAAAGGACGATATACATGGGAATCCCGTTGTCGTGGAGTGCGCGGACTTCCAGATAGACCATATTCATAAGGTGAGGGATAACCCTTTGTATATGGGATATGCGGAATGGGGACGCGGACTGGCAAAGTCTGTACACCATAACGTATTCCTACCCATATTCTTGTGGATGAATAAACAGTCTCGTTTCTTCTGTCTGGCATCCGACACGTTCGACCGGGCTTGCGACCTGTTGGAAGACATACGGGCGGAATTCGAGGGGAACGAACTGCTGATACATGATTTCGGTGAGCAGGAGAATCCCGGCTATTGGGAAAAGGGAAACTTCGTCACGACTTCCGGATTTATCTGCAAGGCATTCGGCGCACGGATGAAAACCCGCGGTTTGCGAAAAGGCAGGAACCGCCCGGACCTTTGGGTAGTAGATGACCTGGAAACGACACAGAGCATCAACAACAGCCGCATTCAGGATAAATATGCCGAATGGATTGAGAATGACGTGATGCCGACCATGACCGGCACGTTTCGACGGTTCATTGGGGTTAACAACCGGTTCGCCAGCCGCATGGTGCAGACCATCCTGAGAGAAAGGCATCCGGATTGGGACTGGGACTTGGTGAAAGCGTACAATCCCGTAACGTATGAACCTGTATGGAAGTCCATGTACACCCCGGACTATTACCGTCAGCAAGAGAAAGCGATGGGCATCTTGGCCGCCCATGCCGAATACAACCATGAACCGCTTGTCAGGGGAAAGATTTTCAAGCCCGAAATGGTACTCTGGGGAAAACTCCCGGACTTGCACAGCATGAATGCCATCGTCGGCCATTGGGATATCGCATACGCCGGAACGGAAACCAGCGACTTCAACGCCTGCAAGGTATGGGGACGGCATATTAAAGACTTCTGGCTGATAGACGGTTTTGTGAAGCAAAGCAAGATGAAACTTTGCGTGGAGTGGATGTGCCTTAAACAGATGGAATTCAAAGCTAAAAGTATAGTCTGTTTTTGGCAGTACGAGTCTCAGTTTTGGAACGATGAAGTACGCCGTACCATCGAAGAGACAGAACAGGAAATGGGCGTAGAATTGAACCTGATAGCCGTGGAACGTTCTACCACCGCCAAGCTGTTACGCTTATTGACCATGCACCCATATTACCAGAACGGACGTATCCACGTCAATGAAGAACTGAAAGCCAATCCCGACGTAACCACTGGACTTAAACAACTGTACGCCATCGAACCCGGAATGACGGAACACGATGACAGTCCTGATGCGGACGAACAGGCCATCAAGAAACTGGAATTATACACCGACGCTCCTGTGCCGGAAGGTGAACCAGCCGAACGTCCCTGGCGGACCGGAAGGTACAGACGTAAATACACTTGGTAAGATATGAAGTACATTACAATGGAAGACCTGACAACCGTTGTCCAGAACCGGTTGCTGCTGGAAAGCGTAGAAAAGGACGAAGAACTTCTGGACAGTATTGAAGACATGGCCGTCAGCGAAGCGGCTGCCTATATAGGCGGTCGGTACGATGCCGGAAAGATATTCGCGGAACCGCCTATCCGTACGGGTATATTGGTTCGCGTGATAGCCTGCATGGTGGTAGCACGCGCCATCCGCAGGAATGCAGCGCGTAAAGTGCCTGACAATATTCAGGAACTGGAGGACTGGGCCATGAGCATCCTCATCAAGATACGTGACGACATTATGCCGCTACCTCCTGATATTCCTCCAGTCACGGATGAAGAAGGAAATCCGGAAACACCCCTGATATACGGCCATACTCGGAACGATTCGTGGTTTATTTAAATGCTTTTCAAAACCTCTTTAAAAGACTTGTGAAATGAGAGATTTTAAACAACAGATATTCGCCTGGTTCAGGCAAAAAGTCCTGAGACAGTTCTCCTGGAGCACATTGGTTCAGGAATATTACAACCGTCCCGAAGCCAACGCCGGTGGCAGTTCTCCTGCCGGTTCCCATCAGTATAAACGCCAGGCGATATTGCTCCGTGAGAAGACGATTGATGACTGGAAACTGGCCGTTGCATCCGCCACCGATCCGGATGATCCACGGCGCGGGTTACTATACCGTTTCTATCAGGCCCTATATCTGGACGAACATCTGCAAACAACAATAGACAATCGGGTGCTGCCTGTACAACAGTCCGAGTTTCGCATGGTGGATAAGAACGGCAAAGAAAACGAAGACGCTACCAAGCTATTGAAGCGTCCGTGGTTTCACGAACTAATACGCATCTGTTTCCTGCATCGTCTGCAAGGCGTATCGCTGGCGGATATCTCCAGACTGGATGATAACATGGAAATTGCATCCGTGGAGGAAATACCCATGAGCAACTACATCCCGCAACAGGGAATCATTCTGCACGAAGAATCGGACACCACCGGCTGGAGCTACAAGGATGGTGCACTGGAACCCTATTACGTACAGTTTGGCAACCCGTGGGCATTGGGCCTCCTGAATGAACTGGCCATTACAATTTTGGCCAAGAAACTGGGGCTTGGTTCCTGGATGAATTACATCGAAAAGTTCGGCGTTCCGCCGGTATTCGTCATATCGGAACGGCAAGACAGAAAGCGTCTAGATGAGCTTTACGAGATGATGCTGGATTTTAAGAACTCTATGTTCGGTGTACTGGGTGGGCAGGAACGGGTGGAATACGGCAAGGAGGCGGGCGGCAATACCACCAATGCTTTCTTGCCTCTGGAGACACGCTGTGATGACCAGATAAGCAAACGCCTGCTGGGACAGACCGGTACCACCAAGAACGGACCGTATGAAGGTACGGCGGAAGTGCATGAGCGGGTAGAAAAATCACGCCATGAATCAGATAAGATGCTCTTCCAGTTCTACTTCAATTATATTATTATTCCCAAATTGGTGAAGATAAGTCCTGTGTATCGTCCATTGGAGAACCTGACACTGGAATGGGATGACACGGAGACGCTCAGTATCAAAGATTATATCGATTCCATCAACAAACTGGCATATACCTTTGATTTCGATCCGGAAGAAGTGGCCAAACGTACCGGTTTGCCTATCATCGGCCAGAAGAACAATGGCGGAGGGGAGCAATTGGGAGGACCACAGCCTGCACCATCTGCACCGAAACCTCAAAAAAAAAAGAGTGAACCAAAGCGGGGAAATACAGGGATAGCCACCGTCATAAACGCTTTATATTATCCTGACGGTACAATGCCAACCGCTGATGGTTCATTCTCCCTGGAAGACAAGATACGTGACCGCATTTTGAACCGCCTCCGCGACAAAGGCTTTGATGTAGAAAACGATATCGATCCCGACCTGTTCGCCCATACTTTCAACGGTTTGGAAAAGGCAGTAGGGAAAGGTTTCGGAAAGGTAGAATTCGGCACGCCGGATTATGATTTCCGGGAACAGTTGCGTCACAGTAATGCCGTGTTCGCAGCTTTCAAGACCCACCGTCAACAGAATGAGATACACGCCCTGCTGACAGACGAACAGGGAAATCTGAAAAGTTTCGACCAGTTCCGTAAAGACACACAGGGTGTCCTTCAGAATTACAACGTGAATTGGTTACGTACGGAGTATGACACGGCGGTACGTTGTGCCCGCTTCGTTACAGACTTCCGCGGATACCAGGCACAAAAGAATTTGTATCCCAATCTGAAATGGCTGCCCAGTGTATCCGTTCATCCGCGCGAGGTACACAAGGAGTTCTATAACAAGGTCTGGCCGATAGACGATTCGTTCTGGCTGACCAATTATCCCGGAAATCTGTGGAACTGCAAATGCCGGGTGACCAATACGGATGAACCGCCTACTTCCGGCAAGCCTGCCAAAGTGAAACCGACACCCGGACTGGATGGAAATCCTGCCCTGACTGGAAGCATATTCAGCGAAACGCATCCATACATCAAGAATGCTCCGGAAGAGGCTGAGAAAGCGGTAGAGAAGTTTCTGTACAAGGATTACACGGAAGTGCCCACGGCACGCGGTAAACTGCGTGTACACAACAAGCACGGAAAGAATGAAAAGGCGGAAAACGTAAAGGTCGGTACTTACCTGGCTGAAAAGCATGATTATGAGATAGACCTGATAGAGAATCCGGACGAAAGGAAATCGGCCGATTCATTCAATCATACATTGGGGTGCTTTCAGGAATACAAGGTAAACAAGAAGGCTACTATCAATGCCATAGACCGTGCACTACGCTCTGCTAAAGATCAGGCTAATGATATTGTGCTGTGGGTGGAGTCGGATATATCATGGGAAGAGTTGTCTGCTGCACTACGTCCACGCGTAAGAAGAAGTGAAAGCATTACGCATATAACGATTGTACGTAATGGAAAGGATAGAAGATATAGCCGTGAAGAGATGCTGTTGGATGGCTTTAAAATACAACAGGCAGACTTGAAATAAATCAAAACTGCCTGAGGGGGGCCCAAACCCTTTCGGGAGAGGACCGATGCAAAGATAGCGATAATCTATTAATATACAAACTCATGGGTAGAAAAAATCCTATATCAGAGATAAACAAACGGGTAAATCACTTCATCCAGCAGGACTTACCCCGTATAGCTGGAAAGATGGCAGTGGATGAATTCCGTGAGAACTTCTATCGGGAGGGCTTTCGCAACAACGGCATCACCAAGTGGCCGGACGTGAAACGGCGGGATAAGAGTTCTCCATGGTATGGTTTCCAATATAAAGGGGAAAAACGGACTTCGGTAGCCATCAGGAAGGATAAGAAGACCGGCAAGTACGTACGTTCCAAGAAACAACCTAAACTAAACTTTAGCCAGGCGGCAACCCAGAGGCGCATACTCAATGGTCCCGGCACTAATCTGGCGAACAGTATCCGCGTGCGTGAGGCCTCGCCCGGAAAGGTAGTCATCGGTACCGACCTTCCTTATGCCGAAGTCCACAACGAGGGCGGCTACATCCGTATCTTCGGAAAGAAGAAAGTAAAGGTTCCCCGTCGTCAGTTCATCGGTGAAAGCCGCGAGCTGATGGATGAACTGGAACAGAAACTACTGGAAAACGTTGACCGGATTGTCGATTCCGTAACCGACACCTCCGACCACTAATCACTAACCCTTAATCACTTATCAATATGATTTGGAGCAACATTTATAAAGAGCTATCCGTCCGCATCATGGGCATGCGGCAGATGATTGACCGCCTGGAAGAACTTTCACCGGAACTGGCGGAAGAGCTGAGCAGCGTCCCCGACGTGCGCTACATCGACCTTTGGCACGAGCAGACCGGACAACTGGACGAAGAACTGCCATTCCCCACGCCTGCCGTATTCATAGGATTCAACACGCTGGAATCTGCGGATATCGGTACCCTGACACAGGATATCCACTTGCAGGTAGACCTGTATGTCTTCTGGGAGACCTTCGCCGACACTTACGACGGTGCCATCATGCAGGCGGAAGCATTGGACTACCTGAACCTGATGACCGTACTCAATGTGCTGTTACACGGCTACACGGGTGAATACTTTTCAACCATGCGAAAGACCGGTTTCCAGCGAATGGATTCCGGAGGTGCAGGCAACCTGTACCGTGCCAGCTTCGAGTGCATGGTACGAGATTACAGCGCATTGGAACTGATGGAGGTTGTGGATATGCAGGAGAAAGACATAACGGTTACTCCGGTTGATGGAACTACCGGGAGACCGAACGGAGAACGCCCCTTGTATGACATCTGAGGTCAGAAGCCCAGTGTCAGTTGTCCGTCATCAACGGCAGTTTTCGTCCGCCCTTCTTTCAGGCTCTCATAGTAGCTGAGATTTTCGTTCACATAGAAGATGCGCTTATAGATGTAGTTCGTGTCCAGAAAGAACATATTCAGGCTCATCCGGCTCAGAACATCGTCCAGGCGGATGCGCTTCACGTCGTAAAGCTGATGGAACGTCTCCACCATCTTACGGTCCCTGATTCTGGTCATTTCCGGATTGCGCATATAAGTAACTAATTAATAATGCAAAGATATAATTTTTCAATGATTTATCAAAACAGAAAGGAGGTGTAGCAAAATTACAAAAATAAATAAAGGGGATAAATTCGAAAAAGTCCCCGACCTGTTAGTAGTTATCTCACCCACATACTAACACATAGATGCGCCATATCGCACAGCCGGGGACTAGAAATCCTCTGTTGCGATATGGCGCATCTATTGCAATATGGGTGAGATGGCGCAAAGATAGTGCAATTTTACCTAATCAGAAAAAAATATATTCCCAAAATGGAAATACAAAAGCAATTATACTTCAATAAAGAATATTTGAAATTATAAAAAAACTATGAATAAGTACTATAAAATTTTAGATAAAATTCTTGCTTTGGGCAAGATGCAAAGTAATAGGAAAGGAAACATTAAATATCTTCTGAATGAGCAGTTATCCTTAACTCCTGCCGATTTACTTGATATTTTCGAAGGTCATAATATTGCCAGAAAGAAACTAAAAAGTGAATTACAACTATTTATGCAGGGAGAACGGTGCGTAGAAAAATATCATGAGGCTGGAATAAGTTGGTGGGACTATTGTGGTGCTATTCTTGTGAATAGCTATCCGACATATTTTGAAAAACTTCCACCACTCATTACTAAAATCAATCGGGAAAAAAGGAATAGTAAAAACTATGTTTTATTTCTGGGGGCAACAGATGTTGAAAGCAATCAAGCGCCTTGTTTAAGTCTTGTCCAATTTCAAATTGATGAAAAAGAGTTAGTATTGTCAGCTTATCAACGCAGTTCTGACGCCAATTTAGGTTTACCTGCTGATATCTATCACTTATATTTAATGGCAAGGCAGATAGATTTGCCATTAAAATCAGTGACACTCAATCTTGGTAATGTACATATTTATGAGAATAATATTGAAAAATCTCGTAATTTACTTAATGGAGATGAAAATGTAAGATTTGATTTAAACACATTATGAGAGTTGTAGCAGGTCATTTACTCAACTAAAATCAGGAAAAGGCGGTAAAATCAATACTTTACCGCCTTTTGATTTGTTATTAGTTAGATTGTTTTACTTCAAATAAGGCAATAATAAAAATACAATCACTGAAATTACAACTGCATAGGAGAATAAAAAGGTATATCTGATTTTTAGCCTTTTCAATTTCTCTTCTAAGTTGGTAACTTGTTTACTCAACCCTATACAATTCTTTTCGGTAATATATCTATCCCTCAATTTCTTGTCAAACATATTCAGGTTTTCATCCATCCATTCTTTAATGGAAGGTTCAATTTTGTCTAACGCTTCCCAAATATGATGTTTATCCGAATGTCTAATAAATCCGATAGGAGCAGTGAAATTTTTGCCATTTCGATATTCACTAAACTCTATTCTTACAGGAACTTCATTTTCTTTCATAAAAATGTGTTCAGCCTGTTTTCTAATTTCCGTATCAGTAGTATTTGCTTTTTCTACTAATTCGTCATAATCATCTCTGTCAATTACGACTATGTTGCTAATTTCCTTATTCATATTTATTCTTGTTATTAATAAATAGCCCGCATTTCCCGTTAATTTGGTTTTCTCCTGCTACTGTTTCAACCCTGTAACTCGTACTACCAACGCAAGCAAGACTAATGGAGATAGATGGTATCTGAATGTTTATCGGTGTTGGCTACCTGTTCCATTCCAAACTTACTGATTACTACAAGGTGTTTACGGGCTATTTCGTTATTTTCTTGTTATGAGGGCTACTTATTCATCACTTCATCCATCCAATCAACGGCTTCCCGAATCGAATCCACATTCTTGAACTCTCTTGTTACACCATATCGCATATATTCGCAGCATATCCTTTCTTCGTCATCAAAGAAAATGTTGTATGCTCCATAATCGTTAGCTCCAGTACAGGCAATACCAAGTTCCAGCGCTTTTCTTACATTATCGGCATCACAGGACATGTAAGCATGGAGTATGCCTCTTACTCCTTTACATCCTTCTAATCTCACCAATGGTTCCATAATATTTTCTTTATTGTTATTATTTAAACCCTAATAAATTACTATATTTATCCAATATCTCGGATAGCTTTTCTGAGTCTATTTCACTCATTTCTCTCAGCAAACAGATATCACAAGAGCAATCGTAGAATAGCTCACGAATTTCTGACATAAAGCGGAGACAGTCAAAACGTTGCTCATTTGCCTGTTTTTGGACAATATAAGCATACTTAAATTCCTGTTCCATACTTGGTATGAGAAGACTGATAAATTCGTCATACTGCTGCTTACAGAGGTATATTGAAACTTCATCAGTTATATTAATGACAATACTTTTGTCTGATAAATCATTATTCCTTATGTTCATTATTAAATTGTTATACGTTAAATGAAAATCAAATGTCCGCAATGCTTAATAGGGCAGATCGCAAACTTTTCTCCTTCAGTGATAGCGATAATATGCCACTTGTGGCACTTATCGCAAAAAATCTTCTTGTTCATATCTTATTTGATATTGAATTATATTTCTCTTTTACTTTTTGATATAATTTCTGCTGCTTCTTGGTGAATGGCATAAATGAATGATTAAGCCATCGGCAGATATAATAGCATTTATCATCGGAACAATCCATGTTTTCAGACGTGATAATCCAATCTATTTCTAAATCACCTTTCTCTCTTGCTCTGATAAAAGCATCAATGAGTTTTGGACTTTCAAGCAACGAAAGTGCATTACTTGTGAAATTTGCTTTCGGACACACCTTACATCCAACTCTTTTTCTTTTTTTGTATTCAGGGTTTATAGGCAATTTATATTTTCGTATGTAACTCCAGACATCGTCATCACTCCAATCAATAATAGGCTTCAACTGTATGATACTTGCCGTTCCAACCGATTGACAATTTTCCTCGAAATAATCATCTATCAAAGATTTGTTTTTCTTTAGAGTAGTTTTATTTTTGGCTTCAAATGTCGTCCGACTCTTCCTTTTAGTGCTTTCAGCTTTCCGAACGCCAACGATACTACATTCGTCCACATACTGAGGATTATGTTTGTAGTCTTCGCAACAAAATGCAATTTGAACAGTTGGAAGCAATCCACCGTGGTTTCGCCATATGTTCTCTATGAACCCAAACTTATACTCACGCCTTTTTATGACGTTCGGATAGTTTTCACGAATAAAATTCAGTGTTTTGCTGCTTTCAAAAGAGTGATTGAAATATGCCTTAAACTCTACGCCAGAACGCAAGCAAAGGTCATATATAACTTGGCTATCCTTACCTCCCGAAAAACCTACACACATTTCAAATCCCATTGCAGCAGCTATCTTTGAGAATTTCTGAATCCTTTGTATAGCTTGCTGTTCTATTTCATCCGAAAATATGTTCATTTCTATTCTGTTTTACTCTAATTGTTATAAAAATATTCACTACACTTAAATCCCTTTCGTGGGGTAAAGTCTTTAAACTCGCAACTCATATACAGTTCTTTTCGATCAGCCCAGCGTGCCATATCCTTTTGCCATTGAGGTATGATCTGCCGAGGATTATTCAAACTTCTATATGGTTGCGCATGAGGTACAAATCGAGGGCTTACATGCTTCCAATAATTTATCCGATAAAAGCTCTCTTTAAAATCCATCAAGATGCAGTACAGGAAGTATTCTCCTTTATAGCCATACTTATCAATCAATGATGCAGCCCTTTCAACTTCTGCTATTTGCCCAGGAGTATCACAACCAAAACGAATGCGCTTAAGCCATTTCACTTTTGCAAGTAATCGGGCAATACCATCCGTTACTAAACGAGCATCTAAACCCTGATTAAAATCTACATGGAGCTTCAATTTTGCAATCTTTTCCATCTGCCGTAGTCCATAGCCAGAAGCAAGCACATTATTATCCATCAGGATAAGATTCTTTCGACCGTCGATTGCTATCTCCTCAACATCCATGTATGGCGCTATCGGACCTTCTTTCTTCGGTACCACGCACCACTTGCACTTGTTGGGGCACCCGCGAGTAAGAAACCCGTAAGCTGTCTTAGTATCAAGATTGTAAAGCGAATAGTCTGGCTGCAAGCGGTCTATTTCAAGAGGCAGTGTCTTATCAACATTAATGCCGGTTCCTCCAGTCTCCAGTTCATCAGTATTTATGTAATATCCATAATTAGGTGTGAAGCTGAATACTTTGGCGGCATAGACTTTATCGTAATGGCACAATGGATTATACCACTCCACCTTATCACCTCTTGCCTTATGATAACTGCTTATCTTCATCAGTGTGAGATTGGGATAATTACTATCAACTGCTAATATTCCGATATTCATTTCTTATTTATTTGGAATTATGTTTATTAATCACATCAGCAACAATCTTCTTTGCCTGCATTGAAAGCCCATCATATTCCCAAAATGATAGTTTACCTTTTGCCGGAATAGGCTTTTTGAATAATACAGGATTAGCCAATACCCAATTATATACACCTTTATCCGCCCAAATGGATGGATGATTCTGCACACAGTCTATAATCTCCACACTTCCCATGATAGAACCAAAAGGAAGGTCATTAAAGTTTACACATCCAATCGACGTATAAAGCACCTTTTCCCTTTGACTCGGCTGTAAGCATCCAAATTTGGCAATATCACCCTTTGCGCTTGAATGTATCAGTACACGTCCACGGAAATTTGTTCGCCAGTTCCTATTCTCAATATCCTTGATACCGTGGACTATCAAAGAAGCCCACGGCTGTTTTATTGTTATTGCTTTCATATATTATTTTTTATTTATAGATTTGCACCATGTAACTAAATGGAATACATTAGTATTAAAGGTTCGAATCCTTGTTACGCTTTAATTATTGTTTATTTTTTTAACAAATACAATTATGAAAATAACACCGACAAATGTTTGTCGGCTTATATCAGAACGTATTTCAGAAAATTTCAGAAAATCTCAGAATAAAAAGCCGACAATAGTTAAAGACAAAATAGGCTTTAAACTCAATTTGGGAATAATCTCATTCAGGTTATGTCAAAAGGAAAACCTTATTGAATTAAAAACTCAACTAAATTTGGTAATTCTCCAATTTGAGTGGAGTAGAGAATGGAAGTATAGTTTAAGTGGAAAAAACAACACTTTATGTGGAGATGCAGGTTCGAAACCTGCTCTCCATTCTTTTTAACACATCTATCTTTTTACTCATTTTTTTATTGTTATGCATTTTAAAGGATTATTTATCTACTTGATACAGCCTGCATCCTGTCTTTTCCTTCGCCCTGTATAGGAAGCTTGCCGCTTCGTCGCTATCTATTACCAATCTGATTGCGGTCAATCCTTCCGTCTTAGGCTTCTGGAATAGCAGGGAACACGGCTGTCCGTAATAATTCCAATAGAAGATAAATTCCGTCACGTGGAAATTATCTATCTGCACGATGAATTTCTCAGGGATACGCTTCATGATACGTCATTTTAGCTAACTGGTATTCCGCATCTTGATCGCGTATTGTTTCCAGACATTCACGCCATCCGGGAAAGCCTCCTAGATTCTTGTCATCAATGTACACATGTGCATATACCTTTTTTCCTCCTTCGCCGTACTTCGCCACATTCTCCGGATTATGGTCGTTCACCCGGTCAAAGGGAATACCACGCTCCAGCAACCAGTTGATGGCATTCAGCAAATGCATTCCGCAACGGCACGTCCAGATGATGATATAATGTCCATCCTCGTGCAACTGTCGCAGCACTTCGCCCGCATAGGGCTGTTCCCCCAAGATGACGGGATAATTGCTCCTGGCAATCGTCCCGTCAAAATCTACTGCAATAATCATACGCTATTCAATGTAATAAGTCTGTACCAACTGATGATTCCTGTAGATGTGTATCACCGTCCGTCCTTCATCTGTCCGAAGCTCCGTTTCCACGTTCTCCGCACGGATGTTTCCGCGTGAGCGTTGGGCAGTGATCTCCGCATTGATGAAAGCTTGTAGATTCATGAAATCCCGTTCATTGCCCTGTAAGGACATACATCGGGTCGCGTCTTCCACCGCTTTCTGAACATTCAGCAACCACGCAGGCTTATCATTGGGGATGATCGAACTAAAAAACGTCTTTGCCATACCTTTACATTGCTGAGAGTGACAGCGGCAGACTCACCGCATTTCCTTGTTCATTCTTCATCTCCACCTGGATAAACTGGCAGGTGGGCACTGGGCGGTAAGCCGCCTTGATGATATTGATTCCTTCCAGGAAACGTTTGTCTTTCGACTTGACAGCAAGTTTCTCCAACTCCAGCACCTTATTGGCCTTCAACGCTCCTTTGCGATCCTTGGCAAGCAAACTCATCACAGTATCCACCAAGTTGGCACTGTTTTCATCCTTGGCCATGGTCTTGATATACTCTTTCACCATGTCGATACCAGCCTCTACCGTGTCATCCCAGCCCTCGTTCACGCGGTTGCCCAGCGTGAGGCTCATACGGCTGTCACTGGTGGTGAACGTGTCAGTCTGGCGACCACTCTTCACTTTGAAAAGTTCATTTTTCATCTTGATGACAGTACCGAACTCGTTGAATACCTCCTGTTTGATACGCATCATTTCGGCAGACAGTAGTTGCAGTTTTGTCACACTTGCCTTGACAGTAGCGTCCACCAACTGTTTGTACGTCTCACGTTCCTGCTCGATGCGGGCACGTTCCGCTTTTTCTTCGGCATCCAGTTGGGCTTTCAACTGGGCACGTTCTTCACTTGATAACTTTGTAATATCCATAACTTTTTGATTTATTGGTTAATATTATAATTTCATCTTATATACTTTCTTCAATTCATTCTCTACGCGGTCATACTCCACGTACAGATTGGCTCTACGGCTTACCATTGCGATATATTCATCTCTGGTGAACCCAGCGGGATTGAGTAACTTTTCATGTATGCGGTCTAATTCGCCGGGTATCTTATCAAGCCTGTCCAGCAACATATTAATCCGGTTTATGCGGTGTTGCTCCACACTGTCATTCTCCTTACTCTTCATCACTCTATCTTTTTAAGGATTGCTTCCAGTTTAGGCACCAAACGTATCAGTTCTTCCTCATCCAGATATCGGAATCTCTTTCCGGCTATGCGGGGAGATAAACAATAAGCATCGACCGCACCCCAATCAGTTGTATCTACTCCAATCTGTTGCAGACGTTTCAACACTGCCGAACGCCGTTTCTTCAATTCGCGTTCCCCAGCGGTCAGTTCCCGGTTCTCGCTCTTTGCCCCGTTCAGATAACCGCACAGATATATACCCTCTTTTAAAGTCAGTTCCTTGGTAGTATTGGTACGCCCGTCCGTCAGTCTCAACAGGATATCCTTCTTCTGTTCATCATCAATGCCATGGGCACCGTAAATCACATGTAATTTTTGAATCAACTTATTGCTGATCGGTTTCTTCGTCTTCTGTTCCATATTCTTCTGTTTTTAGGGTTTCACCATAATAGAGGGTTGCCTTTTCCTCATTGATAATAATCCTCCCACCAGGACATCTGCCGCTTACATCACATGCCAGGCCTTCCACATGGCAAATGATTTTAGCAAGACGCTTGCAAAGTTTTGCGGTGGCGGTGTAGGGTTCTCCGGCTTCTTCGTGGGCGATGAAGATGAACAGTTTCTTCGGGTAGTCCTTCTGGAGCTTGCGAAGTTCGCCGTTTTTCAGTTCATCATTATACACGGTCACGTTATCCACAAAAATGATGGATTCCGACCTGCGTTTGTTCAGCCTCTCACGAAGTTCGTCTATCGGTTCGTAATCAATAAAATGTATACCGTTGTTCGTTTCCTCAATTCCGGCACGCATGCAGCATGCGGTGAATTCCTTTTCCATCCCTTCTTCTCCACTGATGTACAGCGTGCGTCTCAGCGTGCTCAGGTAATTGGCCAGTTGCAACGCGAAAGTCGTTTTGCCGTTTTTCTCCTTACCATAGATAATCCACAGACCCGAATCGGAAGGGTGGTCGAACGCTTCTTTATACTTTCCTTCGATGGGAAGGGTAGTGAAGCGTTGGGAATATAGGTTCTTGACTGATAATGTTCTGACCATGGCAATTAGGAATTAAGAATTAATAATTTCTCTGCACGGCGAAGCCCTGTGATGGTGTTTCCGATGGAAGTTGTCAGACACTGGTTGACGATAGTTTTTAGCTTGCTTTGGTCGGTCATGTTCACGCTCAGCACATCGGTCAGCAGCTTGCGGTAGAAGTCTATCTGCTCATCCTTGCCCGAAGGGACCACGTGAGAATAACTGTCACTGAACCGAGAGAAAATTTCTTCATACCCAACAGCTTCACGGCTGATTCCGTCGCTAATCTTCTTTCTCAATCCGTTCGCCCCCATCATATACCAACCGCAATAATTGGCGGTACCGTTATAAAACTCCTTGATGTCCAGAAATGCACTGTATTCTAGGTCTCCGGCTTCGTCGATGATGACGATAGGCTTATCAAGGGCATTCAATGCGTATTTGATGCGCTTCTTCACTTCCATATAGCGTCCGCCGCCATCTATGCCGATGGACTGCGCCAGGGCGCGGGTGAAAAGTATCTTTGTTTTGCATTGCGAAGCGTCCACATAGAAACAATTCTTCAGCGTACGGCTCAGATAGAGGGCAGAATAAGTCTTCCCGATGGCACACTTATCAACGAATATCATTGCCTGGCTGAACTGCTGGCAGAACATCACATCCTGTTCTATCACGTTGAACACTTCTGTGCGGGCCATCCGCCACACGCGGTCAGTTGTGGACACACCCAGCATGGCGGCAATGTTGAGCCACTTCTGGACACTCAACTTGTTTTGTGTCTTTCCGTTCCTGATTTCCGAAAACACGGATTCGTTGATACCATATTTGCGGGCAAACTGCCGGGCGTTACCTCCGTAGTTCTCAAAGCCGCGAATCAACGCTGCCACCACCTTATTCTTTAATTGTTCACTGATTTCAATCATGGTCTTTATCTTTTAAAAATTACTTGCTGTTGTTATTCTGGAGATGAGACTTTGTTTCTGCAAGGCGGGGATTTGAATCCCTTTTGAAGGCATTTCAAAATCCGTTTGAGGCAGTTCCAAAACTTCGGCCATCTCGTACTCTGTATCCTCATCCTGCGTGTCCGTTTCATCCGATTCCGGCAATGCTTCCGCTTCTTCCAGCGGATCGACATTATACCGTTGGGTATTAATACCGGGAATGGAGAATTTATTGTTCAGGGTCATTTCGCGTCGGTCAATCACCAGCACCCGTTCAATGCTTGCCTTGCGGCGGCTAATGTAACCGTTGATAGTTTCGATGTAAGCCATCACGATAGTCATGTTCTCACGGTCCTGCGCGGTTTGCTCTATCTTGGCACGGTGGAAAGTGGGTTTCAGATAAGCCTCGCACATCATCCGGCTACCGCCACGCAGATATACCAATGCTTTCAGTACTTCACCGTTGTTTCCATCCAGCCAGTACACGTCCAGTTCCTTGCCTTCCACCAGTTCCATCAGGCTGATGAGTTCGTCACCCCGTGATATCTCACCGTTCAGCCCCAGGAAGAATTCTTTCCGCTGCAACTTGATAGTACCTGCCTTACAGCTTGTTTCCGCTTTCTTGCCAATGTAGGGTAATATCATGTTCCAGTTGATAGGCTGGAGGCCGGGATGCTGATTCTCCAGGAAGACTTCCCAACGGGTCTTGCCGGGATACTTATCTTGTTGCGTATGTGGCATGTTATTCCAGGTAACGATGTCTCTCAGGCAATCCATAGCCAGTTCGTCGTAAGGAATAATAGGCAGGTTCTCATCCGATTTCTGATTACTTTCACTCAATGCTCCCGGACGCGCTATCCAGCCTTCCCTTTTCTTTTCAACTCCGTAGCGCAAATCTTTCCAGTATCGTTCACAGCGTTTACCGCGTGCCTTATTGGCTTCCATGCGGACCTCCTGGAACATGGCACCTTCGCTTAACAGGGTTTCACGGAAACTGCTGTTCAATGAGCTTTCGCACTCTATCTCGTTTGGCAGACACACGCCCCATTCGGCATAATTACGCACCATCTGACGATAGAAGTCAACGATGATACCTTCTTTGCTCTTGCCATATACCCAGGTGGTGATAGCTTCCGATCCCAAATCTACCCCGCAATAAAACCAGATACGTTTCCCTTTGGCATACCAGAAAGGAGGCTGGCGGTCATCCACGGAGATTATGGCACCTGCAAACTCCGTGTGCTCCATGCTGGCATAAGGTATAAACTTACTGATGAACTGCTGACGGTTCCCGGCACGCTTGCTGTAAGTGGCAATCTTGCTTTGCCATTCGCCCAGATATCCGGTGATGGTACGCATACTCAGTTTCCCGAATTCCTTTGGATTATACACCTCGCCTGTGCTGCAATTGATTACCTCAACATAACCGCTCAGGAAAGCGTCGTACTGACGTGCCACTTCGGTAGGCGTGGGCTTAAATTTCTGGCTCATGAACATGCTTTCCAGCAATGCCGTCTGCTGCTGTGTCTTGATAGCGGCGTTCTTATTGCCATACTGGCCATTAATCAAGAAGTCGTAGCGTTCTTCGCCTTCCAAGTCACGGTATTGGCGGTATTTGTCAATCAGACGCTTTATGTTTTCAGGTAAATCAAAGTCACGTTGGAAACGTTTCTTAAGAATAGGCTTAAATGACAGCAAATCTTCGCAAACAGTAGTGTCAAGGCTGCGCATAGCCGTTTTCCCTTTACTCGTCCACTCCATGCGGCGGGCTTGCGCCAACCGGATGGCAGCGTTCAGTAGCGAAGCGTTGGTCACGTATTCGCGTTTCTTTTCGTCATCCAGCCCACCTGTTTTAGTCCGTACACCGTTGAAGTAATTCACAGCTGCCTGGTCTATCTCAAAAAAACGCATCAGTACATGTTCACCTTTGCGCGGATCACCAATCGCATCCTGCATCTCTTCGCTGAGTGAATCGAAGGCTATGAAAACCGGATTACCTTTGCCACCGCCACGACCGACACGCTTAATACCGTAAGTCTTATCTTCATAACGATACAACGTCTTTTTAAGACTTTCCCAGTTACTGAAGAACAGATTTCCGTTCTCATCCCTAGCAGCCAGTAGCTCATCCTTAGTAACCACTAATATGTTATCTTTATACTGAGGCATATCGTTTCTCTTTTTCAATTTGTGCAAGCCCCGGCACCGCCCCGGGGTTGTAGCTACTTCCCTCTCATCCTAATCTTATTGAAAACCCACCATGACCAACAATGGCTATCCTGAAAACCGGGGAAGGTCTGTACTTGCTCCTTTTCCTTTACTCCTGTGCCGCTTTCGCCTTCATCATTGCCAACGAAAGCAGTATAACCAACACCAGCACAATAATCACAAATGCATTGCGCCCATCCTCATCACTCGTATCCGTACGGCATCCAAGCCATAGCCCATAGCACAACCCCGCTACACCGGCCACTTTCTGAATCATTCTGAGTTCTTTCATATCACTATCTAAATTTATGAGTTAATAATCTTTCAAAAAGTCTCTCCCTATCCATCCCGAACCGGAAGAGTTTTGCTACATTTGTAGCCATCACATTCAAATATTCATAGTTATGACACAAAAGGAAGAAATACAAGATTTGAAAGAACAGGTTAATAATCTTATTTTGGAAGTAACCCGTCTTGCTGTTAAGTCATCTGTCTTAGAGAGTGCTTTTTTAGGAGTAATGCATGATGTACATCCTGAACACTATTCTAATTTATACACTAATTTTGTTAATGCTTTAGAAAAAGAGTATCGTAAAGCTACTAATAAAACGGCTGATCTTTTGTATGAGACAGATGATTCTGCATTTCTCACTCGCCAAAAGCAAGATATATTTATGGAGATTCAATCCATGAAGCGAGACAAGGCTTACATGCTCTGACGGCTTTCCAATAAGCCGCGATTTTGCAACCACGACTTTGAGCCCCTTGCAATACAGGGGCTTGTTTCTTGTGCTTAATCCTAGATGTTTTCATACTCTTACCATTATAAAATTACTACTTTCTCATACGGATTCTCCACCAGTTTAACCTCATAAAGCTTTCCGCCATGATTCAGGGCATAAGCCCGAATAATCTTAGCCGATGGGCTATTGGTTTCATATTTCAGAGCCGAACGTACCGTTCGTGTAGTCACTTCAAACTTCGTTGCAATCTCTTCTTGTTGTTTGGTACTTGCTTTGATAAAGCCACATCCTTTTTTTTCATGAGGAACAATATGTCTTGTATTATATTTATAAAGTCCCATTACAGTGAGGTGGTAACCAAGCGTTCCTGAAGATTTTAAACGCCTCCATCCTCTATCTGCTGCTTTCATATTATATAGGGCAAGAAGTTGTGTGAAGGGTATATTAGGATTATTCATGAACGTTTCTCGCAGAAATAGCAAACCTGCTCTACTCATCTTACTACATCCTGGCATAACGATATATTTATAAAGTTACAGTGTCATTTGCAATTACCGCTTTCACATTCCCCTTCGCATCCAGTATCTTTACTTGCCGTTTTAATTCATCAGTCACATCAACAATCTGCACCAATGAAGCACCGTTTTTCAATGCTGCCTCCCTAATTTTACAAGCCTGAACACTATTACGTTTGAATAATAAAGCTTGGCTTACGTTCTGCACAGTCACACCGAATGTTTTAGCAAGCTTAACCTTGCTTTTGGCATCTAATTCAATTTTCTGTCTCATATATCTATTTAGATTAAAATTATCACTATATTTGGGGCTGTTTCTATTAAACATGCTGCAAAGCTAAGTGATAATTTTCATCCATGCAAGGTTTTAAGTGATAATTTTCATCCAAATGAGCAATATTTTATCAAGAATTCAAGAAATAGCACTAAACGAGGGGATAACTATCGCCGCATTAGAACGTAGTATTGGTGCTAGTAAAGGCGTGTTATCTAGAGCTATAGCTAATGGTACCGACATCCAATCAAAGTGGCTACAGAATATAGTTGAAAATTATCCCTCATATTCTGCAGAATGGTTAATTGCAGGTCGTGGTCTTATGCTTCGTCATGAAGTTACGACCACTGGTGTAGCATCTACAGCATCCACACTTGTCCAAGACGATTATTTTGTTTCCATTCCATTGGTTGACATCTCTGTTGCCGCAGGATGTTGCGGATATGATAATCCTGATTATTTAGAAGTTGTGGATACTATAAAAATGCCTTCTTCTATGGTACACGATGGTTGCAAATACTTCTGTGTCCATATTAAAGGAGAAAGTATGTCTCCTACATTATTAGATAGTTCTTATGTCGTTGTCAGACTCTTGGAACGTTCAGAGTGGCAAGATATGCCAGACCGGCATGTTTACGTTGTGAGTGATCGCGATGGACGCTCATATATCAAGCGGATTAAAAACAGGTTTAGCAAGCACGGTTTCATTGTGTGCATGTCAGACAACATAGATAAGGTCAACTATCCTAATTTTAATCTGGAAGAGCAGGAAATAAACTCAATCCTTCATGCAGAATGGTATTTCAGTGCTAAAATGCCCAATCTCAACGAAACATATTACGATAAAGTGAATCAACTGGAAGATGATATGGATGTTATAAAACGGCAAATGGCTCAGATTATTAAAAGTGTTAATGTAGCCAAATAATTATACAGAATAAAAATAAGTACTTAAAAGACAATTAACAATGAATATAAACCATTGCGACAAAGACAAAGTATTGACTTACTTGATTGAAGAAGAAGATGTTTGTCCACATGAAATGTCCTGGATTGATTTTGAAAAAATGCAAGAGGTAACCGGATATACGCCTCGATTTATCAATGCCGTGCTGGAAGGGTTTCAGCATGAAAAACTAATAGGGAATTTGAACTTACAGTTTAGCTCCCCTTCTTTTTACTTGGAAGTTTATCAAAGTGCGTTTGATTTGTTCAATCGTGGCGGATTCACCATGAAAGAAAATATTCTTCAAAAGGAAATAGAAAAACTTCTGCTTGAAGTTGAGGAATTGAAGCCTTCTTTGGGAAATAAAATAGAAAAAATCTCCACTATTATTAGTAATATCGTCAATATAATCAAGCCTATTTGATTGAGAGACGTGATTTATACATTTAAAAAAACGGTCAACAAAAGAGTCATTAAGTTCATTTTTTAATAGTTGTAAATCTTTTGTTTGGCTGTAATACGTACGTCCATTTATGGAAACTGTACGTGTGATATAGCCTTTATCGAATTTTTCTGTAATTGTTATGATTGATTCTTTTGAACTACTTGTTTTCATACTAATTCTCTTTAATGCCCCAGCCATATTACCGGGAGCTAAATTCAATAATCAATTTACCTTTGTTTACATCAGGTAGTAATATCTATCAAATAATACCATAATCCTATTCCAACACCCGCAAATATATAACTTTTTATTGGTATAATCATTAAAACACAATATAAATATCTGATAATCAACACATATAAAGAATAAATTTTCAATATACCTTGTCTCTATGTATGCCCGTATGTCTCAAAAACAGCACAAAACACCATTTTTTAAGCCCTTATACCTATCTGTACACGTCATCAAAACACCCTGTTTTGTCCCCCCAAACTCACAAAAAATATGCTTTTAAAAAATTTCACTGTCCCCCCAAATGTCCCTCCAAGTGTCCCTCCAATACCATTTTTAACAGAAAATTAAGAAATAGAAGTCATAATTATCTATCTTGGTAGCATCTGTATCTTTTCTCATCCATTTCTATGATAATACTTGCATATATTTATTATATGCACTATTTTTGTTTTCAAATACATGCAAATATACGATTATGGAGAAGATTATTCATGTACACCTCATTTTTGAGAAGAAAGACTATTATTTCGGAAGTATAGCGGCTATATATACAGTGCTTACGCCCGAACAAATGGGAGTGAAGTATAATACCCTGAGAAATGCCAAGTGGAAAGACATCTCAGTCTATCAAACCCAAAGAGCAATCATTAAACAAGGCGAAATCATCCGTTCTAAGCAACTGTGAGCCTCTTTTATATTCGGCACAATAAAGAGCAATAGAGGCGGCATAAATCAATTACACCGCCTCTATTGCTTCCATTTTCATGCCCATGCTATTATCATTTTTCAGATATCATACCCAACCATCCATCAACCGGCCATTCCTTCCAATTACCGTTTTACCCTTCACCCACCCAGTAGGAAGCAACTTAGAACCAACGGTACATTTTGTTTTTCGCCCACTTTAAGCGTAACCGTTTAGTATTCAGTTGAATCAGCTCATTTCACTCACACATACTTCCGTCACATTTTGTTATACCGGGGGTAGAAGGTATGGGAATTGTTTCTATTGAGGCTCAAGCGACAGGGCTCCCTTCGTTGTTGTCGGATAAAATAACAAGAGAAGTCGGAGTTACAGATATTGCAGAATATTTAAGCATTGAAGACAATGTTGTTGAGTGGGTTGATCGTATAGAAATTGTAACTGAACAATGTATTGATAGAACGGTGTACGTCAATAGGCTTTTGAATTCACCATTTAATATTAATAAGACAATAGCAGATCTTATACCCATATACACTACAGAAAGTGAGTAATTCTCAAGTTATACGTGCAACCAAATGGTCAGTGATATGCGAAGTTGTTGCAAAAGTAATAGCCCCAATAACGACTATAATACTTGCAAGACTCTTATCACAAGAAGTGTTTGGAATTGTTGCATCTATTACTGCTATAACTTCTCTTGCGGATATGTTGTCTGATGCCGGTTTCAATGCCTACATCATTCAACATCAGTTTTCTTCAGATAAAGAAAAAAAATCAGTATTCAATATCTGTTTTTGGACAAATCTGTTGATTGCGGCAATACTCTTCGTTATTATCTTAATCAATCGCCATATGTTTTCAAGACTTGTAGGAGCTGAGGGATATAGTAATGTTCTTGTAGTAGCAGCATTTGTGATACCTATAATGTCTATTTCTTCTATAGAAATGGCAATAATGAAAAAGGATTTAAATTTTAAGAGTCTTGGTATCATTAAGATTGTGTCAAAGTTCATTCCTTTTCTGACAACTATTCCATTGGCATTTTGCGGTTTTGGATATTGGTCACTAGTGATAGGAAGTCTGATAGGCGAATTTATTGGAATGATGTTATGCTTTAAATTTGCAGGTTTTTCTCCTACACGAGGATATGATATTTCACGACTTAAAAGTATCTTTTCATTTTCAGGATGGGCATATCTTGAGTCTATTTTAGAATGGCTATTGTCAAATATAGCATTTTTAACTCTTGCGTCTATATATGGCATTGCAGCTTTAGGGTTATTTAAAGTAGGGATGAACATGATCTCTCAAATTATAAATTCTATCTATGCCCTATATTCAAATGTTTACAAATCTGCAATTTCCAAAGAGCAATATAATTATGAAAAATTTAAAAAACTATTTTTGACTTTTCAGAATTACTCATCAATCATTAGCCTACCACTTGGTGTAGGGACCTTTATCTATAGAGATTTTATTACAACACTGTTGCTTGGTAAAGATTGGGGTGAAGCGTCAATAATTGTCGGTGGTTGGGCATTAGCAGCAACACTATCTATTGCATTTGGAAATTTTTATAGCGATGCTATTCGTGCAAAGGGATATCCGAAAAGATTGGTCCAGATCAATCTTGTGTATTTAGTATTGATTATATGTTTATTATCATTCTCTTCTAAAATAACTTTTTCAATATTTTGTATTGCTTTCTGTAGTATAAAAGTCATTCAGCCACTACTTCAAGTTATCTATGGTAGTCGTTTGTGTAAGATTTCTTTTGGTGAAATTCTTAAGACATCTTATCCTCAACTTATTGCCACATCCTTCATGACGGCATTTGGCATCTTGTTCAACCTTGCCTCATTCTCATTTGCAATGAATTTTATAGGCATAGGAATTTGTATTATTGTTTATGTAGTAACCTATTACTTCATGGTTCCGGATAAAGCAATTTTCAAGATACTTCGTAAGGCATAAATAATCTTATTATGGATGTACTATTTGTATTCGTATACCCACTATTGGCTTTATGTACTGTTATTCAATGTTCAGTATATTGTGTTCAATCCTTAAAGCATTTGAAAAATGGCAACGTTTGTATACAATACTTTATATACCTGTTGTTCTTCTTATTTTATATAGCTCCAATTATCTCACAAATGATTTTTGTTGGGTATGAGTATGAAGTGTTTTGGAGAGCAAATGATGCAATGAAAGATTTTGTATCTAATATTGAGTATTTGGCATTTGTTTTAACATTTTCATACTTTATAATGAAATCCTCGAAAAAAGATGTGAAAATGCAGAATACTTGTATTGAAATTAATCATAGTATTACAAGATTCGGTTCATTAGTTGTTGTATTCTGTTTTATTTTGACCATTGCATTAAGTGGTATCGAAGTATTGATTGGTGGCTATGGTTATGCATATATTAACAATGAAGTTGTAAGCTTAAATGAAGGTGTTATTGGAGCTGGCATTATTGGATACTTGATTGTTTTAGGAAACCTACGATTTGTTTCGCGTACAAAGATTGTTTTTTTGACAATTATCGTATTCTGCTTTTTTTGGATTGAAGGAAAACGCGCCATTATTGCAGAAACAATGATTTTAATAATATGTGTACTTGGAATAACGAAATATATTAGCGGTAAAAAAATGGTGCAATATGTCGTTGTTGCTTGTGCGGTTTTATTGCCTTTGTGCTTTCTGTATGGTTTGCTTTTTAAGGAAAATACGACATCGTTTTTAGATTATTTTAATGTTGATTTTTCTAGACAATATACTCTTGTGTGTCAATTCTATTGTGATAGGATAGGGCGAGATATATCGATTAATCCTTATGATGGAATTGTTTATTTATTAACATTCTTTGTTCCAAGAATTTTATGGTTTGAAAAACCATATCCGTTTGTAAATTATCTAACACTCTCTTTGGTTGGTCAAGACTTTGTTGAATTTGAAAGTGCAGGATGGGCGACTACCTGTTCCATATTTTCAGATTTATATGATTCATTATCGATCTTAGGACTTGCTTTAGGTATTGTGATGTTCTTGAAGATGTTTAAGAAGGTTAATAACGAAAAAAGGGCACATTATAAGATTATGTGGTTATACATTATTGTTAGGCTTTTGACTGTTCAAATCTCATCTGCAATATTACAAATCACAGTAATGCTGATACTGGTTTTTCTTGTAGATAAATTATTTAAAAATTATGTCAGAATTGATATTCCCAATACTGGCAATTGTCGGATACGAGTAGGGAAAAGCGGATAATGTTGGTTGTTCTTTATTGAGTTAAAATTGATATCTGAACAAGATATGAGCTTTGATTAAATGAAATACTATATCCAATTATTTGTCAGATATATTGTGTCTTTTCTTTAATGGAGGAGGTACAGAAACGAATATGTTTTTTATTTATACATATCATGCTATGCCTTTAGTATTTATTTTTAAGTTTTTTCAAACTAATACAACCTCATGTCGATGGAATGGTGTTGGCATTGTATGTACTTTGTCCAATGATAACGATTCTTATAGGATTATTTCTTTATTATTTACTGAAGAGATATTTGCCTACATTCACTTTGATAGTAACTGGTGGCAGAGCAGGAAATTAAATACTATAAAACTTATATTTTCTTGAAATTTGTCAATTAAAAGCAGTGCTTAGGACACTAGTAATAAATAATTATGCAAGCAATTATCTTAGCTGCCGGTATGGGAAAACGTTTAGGAGAGTTGACCAAAGGCAATACGAAATGTATGGTAAATGTTAATGGCATATCGCTTATTGATAGAACTTTATCTCAATTATCAAAGTTGTCTTTATCCCGTGTTGTTATTGTAATAGGTTATAAAGGGGAAAATCTGAAAAATTATATTGGTGACGAATATAAGGGGGTGAAGATAGAATATATTCATAATCCGATATATGACAAAACTAATAATATTTATTCACTCTCGTTAGCAAAGAAGGAACTTCAAGAAGATGACACTTTACTTATTGAATCAGACCTGATATTCGATGATGCGCTCTTTCCAATGATAGTCAATAATCCTTATCCGAATTTGGCCTTAGTTGCCAAGTACGAAACTTGGATGGATGGTACAATGGTATGTATCGATGCGGACTGCAATATCATAAATTTTGTGCCTAAAGAAGCTTTCAGATATGAGGATGTAAATGTCTATTATAAGACGGTGAATATCTATAAGTTTAGTCGTGAGTTCTCGACAAATGAGTATGTTCCTTTTCTTGATGCTTATAGTCGGGTGATGGGAAATAATGAATACTATGAGCAGGTATTACGTGTATTGACATTACTTAATTCATCAACTTTAAAGGCTTTGCCAATTCAGGATGAAAAATGGTATGAAATAGATGACGTACAAGATTTGGATATTGCTTCAACTATATTTTCTTGTAGTGAGACCAAGTATGAGGAGTACCATAAGCGTTATGGTGGTTTTTGGCGTTTCCCTAAATTATTGGATTATTGTTATCTCGTCAATCCGTTTTTCCCATCTAAGCGTATGAAGGATGAACTTCGTGCTAATTTTGATACATTGCTTACGGAATATCCTTCAGGGATGTATGTAAATTCTCTGTTGGCGGGAAAATACTTTGGAGTTAAGCAGGAATTTGTGGTAGTGGGTAATGGTGCTGCCGAGCTTATCAAGATTGTGATGGAAGAACATGCAGGTAACAAGGTGGGGATTATCTATCCTACTTTTGATGAATATCCTAATCGCTTGCGTTCAGAGCAAATAGTGGCTTATATTCCCCAAAATATAAACTTTATTTATACGGCTGATGATTTGATGGGTTTCTATGCGGATAAATCAATTTCTTTGCTGTTGCTTATCAATCCAGACAATCCGTCTGGAAACTTTATATCCAAGCAGGATGTATGTAGATTGGCATCTTGGTGTGAGAATATGAATATACGTCTACTTGTTGATGAGAGTTTTGTCGACTTTACTACGGGATATGTGGATAACAGTTTGTTACATAATGATATACTTCTGCAATACCCATCTATGATGGTAATGAAGTCCATCAGTAAATCCTATGGCGTACCTGGTTTGCGATTAGGGGTATTTGCTTCTTCAGATACAGATTTAATCGCTCGTATAAAGAAAGAGGTCTCCATTTGGAACATTAATTCTTTTGCGGAATTCTATCTGCAAATCTATGGAAAGTATGAGAAAGATTATGCCAAAGCTTGTCAGAAGTTTATAGCAGAACGTGAAATATTCTTTAGGGAATTGACCCAAATTCCATACTTACATGTCATTCCTTCGCAAGCCAATTATTTCTTATGTGAAGTTATAAATAAATATACTTCTGAGGAATTGACACGGATATTGATTAAACATGATGTCATTATTAGTAATTGTGGTTTGAAGTCTAACATGCAAGGACGTAATTTGATTCGTATAGCCATACGAAGTAGAGAGGATAATATTAAACTTATTCAGATATTGAAAAAGCTATAGTATTTGTTGTATATTTAATATAAATATAATACTATGGAAAACTGCGCTAAAAATTAGGATGACTTTGACGGTACTTCATATTCTCACGATTTTCCATAAATCAATATAAGCCGATATTCCTCCGGACAGTAATAACAAATAATAAAATTCAGTATTATGGACTTGGTTTCTTTTGTAAAAAATAATAAATTAATTTATAGAATCTACTATCATACGTTTTCCTTTGCTATAAATTGTTTAAGGCGTTTCGTTAAAACAGATGACAAATTAATATTATTTCTGTCTTATGGAGGAAGATACTTTAATGATAGCCCACGATGTATATATGAGGCAATGTTAGAAGATAGTCGGTTTAAAGATTACAAACTTGTTTGGGCTTTTAAACAAGTAGAAAAACATGCGGATGTGAAAAATAAAGTAAAAATAGATACTTTGGATTTTTACTTGACTGCATTAAAAGCTAGATGTTGGGTAACTAATGTTATGATAGAAAGAGGCTTAAATTTTAGGGGGAAAAACACTTATTATCTGCATACAACTCATACAACGCTACCAAAAGCCTCTGGAATTGATGATAAAAAAGAAAATTCTTTGGTTGTTCCTTGTGCTTATAAATATGATTGTAGCTGCGCACAGAGCGAATTGGAGAAAAAGATGCAGAAGTCTATGTTTGGTTTAAAAGATGATCAAATAATTGTATCAGGATATCCTAAGAATGATAGGTTGTGTACTTATGACGAAACAAGAAGAGATGAAATAAGAGGATCTCTTGGCATAACTAAAGATAAAATAGTGATTTTGTATGCACCTACTTATCGGGATAAGAATTTTGGAGCAATGAAATGTCCTATTGACTTTTCTAAGTGGGAATCAATGCTTGGAGAGAAATATGTAGTCTTATTTAGAGTACATCCTGTAGTTTCTAATGCTACCAACATCGACTCCTCAACAGGGTTTATCTACGATGTAAGTAATTACCTGGATAATGTGGATTTAATGATAGCATCAGATATTCTTATTTCTGACTATTCTGGAATATTCTTCGAATATGCGGTTCAAGATAAGCCTATGTTCTGTTTTGCTTATGATTATGAAGAGTATGTTAGAAATCGCAGTCTGTATTTTGATATTAGAAAGGAGATACCAGGTGGTGAACTTGATGAAAATACTCTATTGGAATATATAAAGAATTATGATAAAGAAGATATGATAACTAAAATCAATCAGTTTAGGCAAAAATACGTAACAGAATATGGCCATGCAACAGAAATAGTTGTTAATACCATATATGACAAAATAGGTAAGGATTGAGTTCTAAGTATATAAGTACTGGATGGAATTTATTTAAGCAAACTCATAAATGGTCATTTGCTCAGAAAATCATAAAGGATAATTGTGAAATATGTTCGTCTTTCAGAAATCGTTCAATAAATAAAATCAATAAAATTAGTATGAAAATATTAGTAACAGGTGGTGCAGGTTTTATAGGCTCCAACCTTTGCGAACACCTGCTTGCCCATGAATATCATGTAGTTTGCTTGGACAACTTTTCTACAGGAAAGATAGAGAATCTGCTTCCTCTATTAAATCAATATCCTCAAGCTTTTAGGTTGCAAGTGGGAGATATTCGCAATCTTACGGATTGCAAGAAAGCTGTGGAAGGAGTCGATTATGTGTTTCATGAGGCTGCATTGGGTTCTGTTCCTCGCTCTATTAAAGACCCGGTACTGACCAATGAGGTAAACATTAGTGGCTTTCTGAATATGTTGATTGCTGCGAGAGATGCAGGCGTAAAACGTTTTATGTATGCTGCCAGTTCGTCAACTTATGGTGATAGTAAATCTTTGCCAAAGGTGGAAGATGTGATTGGTAAGCCCCTGTCACCTTACGCAGTTACGAAGTATGTGAATGAACTTTATGCTGATGTGTTTTCCAGAACATATGGCATGGAAACCATTGGTTTACGTTATTTTAATGTTTTTGGGCGTCGGCAAGATCCTTTTGGAGCGTATGCAGCAGTAATTCCTTTGTTTGTAAAGAAACTGATGGCTCATGAAAGCCCGATTATCAATGGGGACGGTGAATATAGCCGTGACTTTACTTACATTGATAATGTAATTCAAATGAATATGTTGGCTATGGTTACCACGAATCCGGATGCAGTTAATCAGGTGTATAATACGGCTTATGGAGAACGTACTACTTTAAACCAATTGACTGGATATTTGAAAGAGCTTTTAAGTGAATTTGATCCTGCAATAGCTAATGTGGAGATTCAACATGGACCAAACCGTTTGGGAGATATTCCTCATTCTTTAGCCAGTATCGATAAGGCACGGACACTTTTGGGATATGTCCCTGAATATAATATGTATGAAGGATTGAAGGAAGCTGTCAGATGGTATTGGAATCATATTTAATTGTAATTTTTGCCAACTTCTTGGTCTTAACTATACGACTCTGTCTTTTATAATCAATATAATATGTGTGAAATAAAAATTGCCGTAATCGGTCTCGGTTACGTAGGGCTTCCTTTGGCCCGTTTATTCTCTACTAAATATGAGACAATTGGGTTTGACATGAATCAATCCCGTGTAGATGCTTTGATGGCAGGACATGATGCTACGCTTGAAGTATCGGATGAATTATTACAATCGGCCATAAAGAATGGCTTTAGGTGTACAGCCAATGTAAACGATATCCGCTATTGTAATTTTTATGTGGTAGCTGTTCCTACTCCGGTTGATGAGAATCATAATCCAGACTTAACCCCTTTGTATGGAGCCAGTACAACAGTAGGAAAGGTAATTTCCAAAGGAGACATTGTAGTTTATGAATCTACGGTTTATCCGGGAGTGACGGAAGATGAATGTATTCCCGTAGTGGAAAAAGTTTCTGGTTTGAAATATAATATAGATTTTTTTGCGGGATATTCTCCTGAACGTATTAACCCGGGAGATAAACAACATACAGTAGAAAAGATCAGGAAAGTAACTTCTGGTTCCACTCCCATGATAGCCAAGAAAGTAAATGAAGTGTATGCTTCTGTCATTGCAGCAGGTACCCATTTGGCACCGACTATCAAAGTGGCTGAAGCTGCAAAAGTGATTGAGAATTCTCAGCGTGATATCAATATTGCATTTGTGAATGAGCTTTCTAAAATTTTTACTCTTATGGGGATTGATACTCAGGATGTGCTGGAAGCTGCTTCTACTAAATGGAATTTTTTACCATTCAAACCGGGCCTTGTAGGCGGACATTGCATTGGAGTAGACCCTTACTATTTGGCTCAGTGTGCACAACGCTATGGGTATAATCCGGAAATTATACTTGCAGGCCGTCGTATGAATGATGGTATGGGTGAGTACGTGGCAAACCAATTGGTGAGACTGATGTTGAAAAAGGGTATACAGGTATTGAATTCAGAGATCCTGATATTGGGCTTTACCTTTAAAGAAAATTGTCCGGATGTGCGCAATACTAAAGTAGTAGATATCTATAATGCTTTAAAAGAGTACAATCTTAATATTACTGTTTATGACCCGTGGGCAAGTTCGGAAACCGTAAGACAGGAATATAATATTGATATTATTAATGCATTACCACAGTTTAAATATGATGCAATTGTATTGGCAGTTGCCCATCAAGAGTTTGAGAAAGTAAATATTGATGCGTGGAAAGCAAAGGATTCGGTTGTATTTGATGTAAAAGGGTTGTTAGATAAAAGTAATGTTGATGGCAGATTGTGATAAATATTCCCGTTGCAGAAGAATCTTTTATGTAGCGAGCGTTGATTGGGGATTTATGTCTCACCGGTTGCCATTAGCTCTGCATGGAATTGAAAATGGTGATGAAGTATTTCTTCTTGCTGCTGACACTGGTTGTAGGGAAGAACTTGAGCAATTGGGTATACATTGCTTGCATATTCCTTTTGTAAGAGGAAAAGGAACTGTATTGCAAGAAATGAAGTGCTTATTTCTTCTTTATAAGTATTTCAAGATGTATAAACCGGATATTATTCATAATGTTAATTTGAAAATAACTTTATTGGGTTCATTGGCGGCACGTTTATCTGGAAATTATCATGTTGTCAATGCGATAAATGGTTTAGGGTATTGTTTTACGGATGGACGGGATGGATTTTTGCAGCGTTTGATACGATTACTTATTCGAACGATCCTGAAGGCTAAAAGCTTTTCTTTCATTCTTCAGAACCCGGATGATATGCAGATGATCAGAAACCTTAAATTGACAAATGATGCCAATCTTTATTTGATTAAAGGATCCGGAGTTGATTTAGATGAGTATCATTATGTGAAACCTGTTCGGAAAGAGCAACTTAAAATACTTTTCCCTTCCCGGATTTTATTAGATAAGGGTATAATTGAACTTATTGAGGCTGCAAAATCAATAAGAGAAGTGGTTAAGGGGAAAGCGGTGTTTGTATTAGCAGGTAGTTGCGATAATGATAATCCGGCTGTTCTAAAAGAAGAGAAGTTACGTTTGCTTTTGGAATCCGGATATATAGAATGGATTGGTTATCAGAAAAAAATGTTTCCCATCTATGCTGATTGTGATATTGTTGTACTGCCTTCTTATAGAGAAGGACTGCCTAAAGCTCTAATTGAAGCTTGTGCGGTGGGACGTCCTATTGTTACGACCAATGCTGTTGGATGCCGGGAATGTGTGGTTGAGGGGTATAATGGTTATTTAGTTCCAATAAAAGATTCGGTACTTTTGGCTGATGCTTTGAGAAAGCTAATATTTGATTTTGAAAAGCGGGAACTTTTTGGACGGAATTCAAGAAAAATGGCAGAGAGGGATTTTTCAATACAGTCGGTGATAAAAGAGACTTTTTATATTTATGACAAATACCAAAAAAGAAATATATAATAGATATATAAAACGGTCATTTGATTTAGTAATAGCGTTGCTGTCTTTCCTATTATTACTGCCAATCTATTTATTTATAGGCTTGACTATCAAATTCAATTCCTCCGGTCCTATTTTCTACCAAGCCTTACGCGGTGGTTATCACGATATCCCTTTCAAAATACTGAAATTCAGAACTATGGTAGTGAATGCTGATAAGATAGGGGGCAATACTACTGCTTTGAATGATCCCAGAATAACGAGGGTTGGAAAAATACTCCGTAAAACGAAGTTGGATGAATTGCCACAATTGATTAATATCATTAAAGGAGATATGAGTTTTGTCGGTCCTCGTCCGGAAGTATTGGCATATACATCTAAATACACAGAGGAGGAAAAACGCATCTTATCTGTCAGACCGGGTATTACTGATATTAGTTCTCTAAAATATATTTCGTTAGATGAAGTGGTGGGAGCGGAAAATGCGGATGAGTATTATGAAAAACATGTGCTTCATAATAAAAACTTATTAAGATTGGAATATGTAGACAAACAGTCTTTTAGTTTAGATGCTAAACTGTTTTTCCTGACAATATGGGGTGTATTCAAGAAAATATTCAAATTATTTAAATAAGATGGAATCTATAACTTTAGCACATTCCGATTTAAAGGTTTCCCGGTTGTGTATGGGAGGGTGTCCGCTTGGAGAATATGGATGGGGAGCTGTGGATCATGCAGAACTGGTCCGTACAGTACAGATAGCTGTAGATAATGGTATAACAATGTTTGATACGGCAGATGTTTATGGTTTAGGCTCATCGGAAAAAACTTTAGGTCAGGCTTTGGCAGAACGCCGAAAAGATGTGGTGATTGCATCCAAATTTGGTGTTCGTATAGAGAATGGAAAGACATTCTATGATAACTCAAGGGAATGGATCAATAAAGCGGTTGATGCAAGTTTGCAGCGTTTAAATACAGATTACATCGATCTTTATCAAGTACACTATCGGGATGGAAAAACTCCTATTGGTGATATTGTACAGTCTTTGCAGGATTTACAAAGGAAGGGAAAAATCAGATATTTCGGTTTGTCGAATGTAACAGTGGATGATATTCCGGAATTGATTCCGTATCGGGACTATTTTGTTTCCTTTCAAGATGAGTATAGTCTAGCTACCCGTAAGAATGAGGTAATCATACAAGGTGTACAGCATACATTGTCTTTGACTCCCATGACATGGGGGAGTTTGGGGCAAGGTATCTTAACGGGAAAGTATGGAAAAGATACTTGTTTTGGTAAAGACGACAGACGCTCAAGAGATATTTATGTGAATTTCCATGGTGATAAATTACTTCATAATCTGGAGATAGTGGAGGTCTTAAAACAAATAGCTACTTCTATCGGACATTCTGTTGCTGCTGTTGCCATTAGATTTATATTGGATTATATAAAAGAAAGTATAGTACTGGTTGGCATAAAAAATGCACGACAGCTAACTTCAAATTTAGAAGCTATGGATTTCACCCTTACTCAAGAACAAATAGAACAATTATTGGAGATATCAAAATAACAATCAGATGAATAGTGAAGAATTAGCTTGGAAGATCAAGCGTCATGGCGTAGAAATGACTCATATCTCCCGTGGCTCCCATGTTGGTGCAATCTTATCCGTATCGGATATCATTGCCGTATTATATACGGATATACTGAATGTAGATCCGCAGAATCCGAAGAAAGAGAACCGTGACCGGTTGATTTTAAGTAAGGGCCATGCAGGGGCAGCTATCTATGCGGCACTTGCGGAAAGAGGGTTCTTTTCTACTGATGAGTTGGCTACACATTATGCTGACGGTAGTCGTCTGTCGGGCCATGTATCGCACAAAGGTGTTCCTGGAGTGGAATTTTCTACCGGTTCGTTAGGGCATGGGCTTCCGGTAGCTGTGGGAATGGCATTGGATGCAAAGATAGAGCACAAAGATTATCATATATATGTGGTGATGGGAGATGGAGAGTGTGATGAAGGTTCGGTGTGGGAAGCTTCCATGTTTGCCCATCATCATAGGCTGGATAATCTGACGGTGATAGTGGACTACAACAAGATGCAAAGTCTTACTTTTTGCGAAGATACTTTGTCTCTGGCTCCGTTGGATAAGAAGTTTGAGAGTTTCGGTTATAATGTGTTGAGTATTGACGGGCATAATCATGATGAATTGAGGAATGCATTCCACACCACCTTTACGAATGGAAACCCGAAGCTGATTCTGGCAAATACCATTAAAGGGAAAGGTATATCATTTATGGAAAATAACATATTGTGGCATTACCGTACTCCGCAGGGAGAAGAATATGAGGCTGCCGTTAGAGAGTTGGAGGAACAGAAACCATGAGAGATACATTCGTAAAGACATTAATCGAGATTGCCAAGGCTGATAAAGACGTCCATCTGTTGACGGGTGATTTAGGTTTTGGAGTATTGAAACCTTATTGGGAACAATTGCCTGAGCAGTTCACCAACATAGGCATTGCAGAGCAGAATATGACAGGCATTGCTGCCGGACTGGCTTTGTCTGGAAAAAAAGTATTCACTTACTCCATCGGTAATTTTCCAACACTGCGTTGTCTGGAACAGATCAGAAATGACTGTGCTTATCATGATGCTAATGTAAAGATTGTATGTGTGGGTGGCGGCTTTGTATATGGTTCTTTGGGAATGAGCCATCATGCTACGGAGGACTTAGCCATTATGCGCGCCTTGCCTTCGGTGGTTGTTATGGCGCCGGGAGATTTAACGGAAGCTGCTGCCTGTACGCGGGCTATTTATGAACATCAGGGCACTTGTTATCTGAGACTTGGCAGGGGAGGGGAACAGAAGATACATGAGTCTATTTCTGATTTTCGTATAGGCAAAGCTATTCAGATAAAAGAAGGAAACCGGGTTGTGGTTTTCTCTACAGGAGGAATTTTTGATGAAGCACTCGGCGCAGTTGAATTACTGAATGATAGAGGTATTTATCCGGCATTATACACTTTCCCTACTGTGAAGCCTATTGATAGGGAACTTATTCGGGCTTGTGCAAAAGAATATGATTTGGTTGTAACCGTGGAGGAGCATAATATCATAGGTGGATTTGGCAGTGCCGTAGCTGAAGTGCTGAGTGAGATGTCTGGAAACAGAGCGGTACAGATAAAGATAGGATTGAATGATACCTATTCTTGCATTGTAGGTACTCAGAAGTATCTGAGGAATGAATATGGTATGAGTGCGGAAAAGATTGCAGAACGAATATGGGAGTATCTGTATGTGTAAAAGAATATTGGGAATATTGAAATGGTTGTTCATCCCATACTATGTATGGAAAAGATAAAAGTGTGGGTGAGAGTTAGATTCGGTTTTAATCTGTTTTCTGAGTCTGTGAAGATAATAGCGGCTTATGGTATGAAGTTCGTGTAGAAATTATATATTAAACTGTAAGTTACGGAATAATTATTAGGATATTTCGATATTGCAGATTACCTTTGTAAAAAATATATTGAGATATGGGTAAGTCTAAAGTATATAAGAAACAAGAACCGATACAGCAGAAAGCTAGTGAATCTTTTGCTGCTTATTCAAAGATAGATTCTAGTATTGCCACGAGAGAACGGGACAATATAAAATCTGCAATTTCCGGTGAAGAGTTATTGGATAGACTTCGTCCTCGTATAAAAGCTTTGTTCAAATGAAAGTTGTATTTGCATCTGAAGTTGAAGAAGATTTATATGAACTTATAGAAGTGCTTATTGAAAAGGGATACTTAGGGACTTATCCTTTTGCTATTTCTTATGTAGAGGACTTAATTTCTGATATTCAACAAAACATTAACTCTAAATTAAAGAAAAAAGCTCCCGCTTTTTTTGAGCGATATGGTAAGGATATGCAATATATTACTTATCAAAGGAATGTAAATACTACTTGGTATATTTTCTTTTCAATTGTAGAAGATGCTTATTTTATTAAGTATATTACTAATAATCACGTTTCCAGTCAGTATATTTTATAGACTATTTCCATGAATATTCTAATTACGGGAATCCACGGCTTTGGGGGGTCCAATCTTGTTATGGCTTTAAAGGAGCATTATTCTCTTTATGGTCTTGATTACATCTTAGATAAGTTGAGAATGGAGAGTTGACAATTTGATTCCTATAAACTGAATGCGGGAGTTTCGAACAAATCGAAACTCCCGCATTCAGTTTATAGGAATATCTAAATTTATTTCTTCATCCTCAGCACCCGTATTCCCGTCCAACTTGGATTATTCTGTAGCATCTGTCCCAAAGCCACTTTAGAAACAACCACCTTCTTCTCTTTGGAAGAAGCATGTAGCAAACTCAGCTTGCCATCCACATAGAAAGCAATACCCATATGAGCCACATCCAGTCCCGGAGTATTGGTTGTAATGGCAATGATGTCACCATTCTTAATCCAAGGCAGGCCATTGAACGGCAACTTATCTTTCGGGATGTAATGGAACTCTTGTCCATTCAATGATTTCTCAATTTCTTTCATCTTGGCTACATTCTGCGGAGAATTGCTCAACTGCTTATACAGCTCGGGATGAGAAGTCATATAAGAAAGAGCAACCTTCTGTGTGTGCGGACTGTAAGTCGGGGTTAAATCTTCCAGGAAACCGTTACGAACGCCATTGTTCACCCAGTCTGCAATGTAATGCAAACGGGAAGTATAACCGTCTATCTTTCCGTCACGATAGCGGATCATCTGGAGCTTATCGGCGAAGTCACCTTCGGCTACCTGACCGTCTTCAGTAGGAGAGAGGGCCATGGCAAGGGTATATTCTACAAAAGTGGTGCAGTCCACTTCATCACAGTTGATGATAAGTTCTTCTTCACCATTAGTTACTTCCAACGTATGCGCTACGTAAGGAATATCCAGAAATTTTATTCCATTGTTCAGCATGGCATTCTCATTGTCATTTGTTTGGGCATTGACAGTGGCCGCACAAAGTGCACTGAACAGGAGTGTAATCATTGTTTTCATTGTTCTTTCGTTTTTAATATAAATAAAAAGGATGTCGCAAAAGTACGACATCCTTTTCATAAATCCTTAAGTTGGACAGATTAAATTCAATATTGATAGATTAAATTTTTGTAATCTGTCTTCTTGTCAAACGGTACGATGGAGAAACCATATTCGATGGCATTCTCTACACCGGGACGAATCAGATAGGGTTCGTGTGCCGTAGCTCCCCAACTGTTGTCACCGCCAACGCCCATCATGCGATAGTCAATAAACATATCTACCAGCTTCTCCGGTTGTGGATCGGTAAGATGGCGATGGTTGGTTTGCTCTGTGCGTGGAGCGCCATTATCAATCGTTTCACCACTATCCAAAGTTCCGAGTGGATAGTTGGAAGCATTCAACTCGAATGTACGGTCGGCAATGAAAAGTAAACCGCCTTTCTGCTTATTGGTGAGGGCACACCAATAGATATCTGTGCGGTGCTCGTTCTCTTGCGGACGAACATACGGCTCATACATATCTTTGATTGGAATGGTGTACTCTCCGATAAACTGGGAGGTACGACGGTCGCGATAATTCTCTTCCGGTCCACGACCGTAATAAGTGAGGTTGGTTAATGTTTCTGACAACTGCATACGCAAACCAACACGCGGAATCATTGGCGTCTCTTTCCCTTCGGCAACAAAGCGGTTGTTCACTTTGATGATACCATTGGCAAATATCTTATAAGTAATCTCCCAACGTGCATCCGTCTGCGGGAAACGATAGGCTACTTTTACAATGGAATTGCCACCTTCTTTGGACACATTGAATGATTCTGCCTGGAGTGTCTGATAGCTGGCCTCTCTCCATGCTTTCAGACGGGTAGGAAGTTTTGCTCCGTAATCGTTATCAGTAGGTGCACGCCAGAAGAAAGGACGCGGGCCTTGTCCATCGTGAATATATTCCTGCTTCTTATAGATGTAAGACACTAACAAGCCGCTTTGCTTATTGAATGCCGCTTTGAACTCGTCACCACTGAAAACTACCTGAGAGGAAACTTCTTCCATCTTAGCGGGATCCTGATGCACCACTTCTTTCTTGAAGAACGGATGAACATAAGTCTGTTCGCGGGCAATCACCGTACCCACCGGCAAGAAGGGTTCTGCCTGACGTATAGTGGCATAGAATTCGATGCGTACATCTCCCACAGTGTTTTTATCCTTAGGAATACCTTGCAGGAATCCGCTGGTTGCTGTTTTACCCGGGGCTGCATTGATGTTATCCATATTACCTTTATAAATCTCTTTTCCATGATCGCGTACGATGTAATGGAAATCGTATTTATTCAGGTCAGTGAAAGAGAAATCATTGCGGACCTGTACAGTACAGGTTTGCGGGTCGAATTTAATGAACTTAATGTTCTGGTAAACTTTACCCATTTCGATGGTCTGCGGTTTGATGCTGCGGTCGGGATAAACTATACCGTTGATGCAGAAGTTACCATCGGAAGGAGTACCTTTATCGCCATAATCACCGCCATAGTTCCAATACTTACGCCCATCGCTGGTTTTAGCAGCGAAACCTTGGTCTACCCAGTCCCAGATACAACCACCTTGCAGTATCGGGTACTTTTCAATGACATCCCAATAATCCTGGAAGTTTCCAAGACTGTTGCCCATGGCATGGGCATATTCGCACAGAATCAGAGGGCGCGTCATTTCTTTATTTTGCGCATACTTTTCAATATTTTGAGGAGAAGTATACATAGGGCAATAGATGTCTGTGTTCCACTCCAATCCGGCACGTTCATACTGGATAGGACGGCTATCGAGCATCTTTAACGTATTGTAAGTAACATAGAAGTTCAGTCCGTTTCCGGCTTCATTACCCAATGACCAGATGATGACGGACGGATGATTCTTATCGCGTTCGTACATATTCATGGTGCGGTCGAGGTGGGCATTCATGAATAATGGATTGTTACCCAAAGTACCGCCTACGTTCAGGTTATAGCCCATGCCGTGACTTTCGATATTGGCTTCATCGATAACGTAGATACCATATTGGTCACAAAGTTCGTAGAAACGTTCCTGCTGCGGATAGTGGCAAGTGCGTACCGTGTTCACATTATATTTCTTCCAGAGTTCGAAGTCTTTCAACATAAGTTCTTCGGAAACATAATGTCCGGTGAGCTCGCTATGTTCGTGGTAGTTTACACCTTTCACAAGAATGGGCACACCGTTCACAAGCAACTGTTTATCCTTAATCTCTATCGTGCGGAAGCCTACTTTGCAACTGGTAGCTTCTATCACTTCACCATTCGTACGTTTCAGGCTGATAACAAGTGTATAGAGATTCGGAGTTTCTGCAGTCCATTGTTTCACACCACGGAGGGTTTTCTTGGTAAATTCCACTTCGGTCTGGTCGCCTTCCACGCGGGTGGAAGATTGGGTGACTTGCTGGTCTTCATTGTCTAACAATCGATAAGACACCACATACGGAGACTTGATATCGCTTTCATTCGTAAGTTTTACTTTCAGTTTCAGAATACCGTCTTTGTAGTAAGGATCTAATGGAGTTTCCACTTTGAAGTCAGCAATGTGAATCTTTGGAGTGGCATATAGATAAATATCACGCTCGATACCGCTGATGCGCCAGAAGTCTTGACATTCCAGATAATTGGCATCCGAGAAACGGTGCACTTGGATGGCGATGATATTTTTGCCTCTCTTTGCCATACCGGTCACATTGAAGCGGGCAGGAGTTTTGGCGTCCTTGCTCATACCGACAAATTTGCCGTTGATATAGTAGAAAGCAGCACCTCGTACACCGTCGGCACTAAGGAAAATCTCTTTTCCATCCCAATCGTTCCCTATAATAAATTCGCGACGATAAGTTCCGGTAGGATTCCAGTCTTTAGGAACATAAGGCGGATTCGGTTTGTCCCAGTAAGGTTCGTAACCTTTGGAACAAAACTCGTAGGGTTGATTGACGTAGATAGGTGTGCCGAACCCCTGCAATTCCCAGTTACCCGGTACATTGATGTCAGGCCAACGGTTCACGTCAGTACGTGCGTTCATAAAGTCAGTGGGGCGATCGGCGAAGTTCTCCACGTAGTTGAACTTCCATTTCCCGTTGAGGGAAAGACGGTCTGTACCGTTCGTCCGGTCATTGACAATGGCATCTTCTTCACTTACGTAAGAAGTGAACGTACTCCGGGGAGTCATTTTGTTGATGTGGGTCAACTTCGGATTGGTCAACTGGTCGTAGCGATCCTCCTGTGCCAGAAGGGTGAGGGGAAGCAATGCGAGGCAGGTGATAAGAGTCAGTCTTTTCATGAGCTATAATGTTTTTTATTTCTTCTCAAATTTCAGTCCATCACGCAACCACTTTTCCAGTTCTTCCGTCCACTGGCGTTTGTAAGTGAAATTGTCACGGAATCCCCAGCCATGTCCGCCGATGGGGTAGATGTGCATGGAGACGGGAACTTTCTGTTGGTTTAGGGCAAGGAAGTAGCCGATACTATTCATAGGAGGCACGGCACCATCATCCGCAGAGAGTACGATGAAAGCTTGTGGAGAACGGGGAGATACACGGCGTTCCAGTGAATAGTCTGCTTCCAGTTCCTTCGTCGGATTATTGCCGAGAAGATTCTGGCGGGAACCTCCGTGAGTGATACCCGGTATCATGGAAATAACGGGGTAAAGCAGAATCTGGAAATCCGGACGCGTTTCGTCGCTGCCATATAGTGTGGAGAGTGACGCTGCCAAATGTCCGCCCGCCGATGCTCCCATAACGCCTACACGGTTCGGATTGATGCCCCATTCTTTGGCATGCTGGCGGATAATGCGAATTGCTTGTTTCGCATCAGAGAGAGGGACTTCGCGATGTCCGTTCGGCATGCGGTATTTCAGAACGACATAAGTGATTCCCTGTGTGTTGAACCAGGAAGCCATATCATGGCCTTCATGATTCATGGCCAGACGGGCATATCCGCCACCCGGACACATAAGGATAGTCATACCGTTGGGATTTGCCGGACGATAGACTGTGATGGTGGGATTGACAACGTTGGCCACGCGGCCGCCATCCAAGTCTTCCTGGTCACCCGTCAGTCCGTTTGTATTTGGAGCCCCGTTAGGCCACAAAGGTATCTCAACGGGTTTCTGAGCAGATAGTAGAATTGACATAAACAATGCTGTGAAAAATAGAATTATTCTCATATTATATTTCTTATTTTGTTTTCATTGAAGCTTTGATAAAGTAGATGATCAGCAATGCATAAGCACCCAAAGCCAGTACTTCGGACCAGGTATTGTTCACCCAGGCATCGTTAACCAGATTGATACCGCCAAAGCGCATTGCTGCACTGACTACCCCCATCAGGGCGCCACCGGCAATGAAACCGGAAGCCAGCAACGTACCCTTTTCACCACGTTCTGTATTGATAGCTGCATCCTTGCTACGGCTTGTTACAAACCAATTGATGGCTCCACCCACTACCAGAGGAACGTTCAGCTGTAATGGGATGAACATGCCCAGCGCAAATGCCAGTGCCGGAATTTTGCAGAAAGTCAGGATAATGGCAAGCACGGCACCGATGCCATAAAGTAACCATGGAGCATCTACGCCACTCATCAAAGGCTTGATCACTGCTGCCATCGCATTTGCTTGCGGAGCGATCAAGTCGCCACTGGTGAAGCCGTAAGTCTTGTTCAGGATAATCATCACACCGCCTACGGTAGCAGCCGAAACAATCGTTCCGAGGAATTTCCATGTCTCTTGTTTGGCAGGTGTGCTTCCCAGCCAGTAACCAATCTTCAAGTCGGTGATGAAACCGCCTGCCATTGACAATGCTGTGCAAACAACACCTCCCATTACCAAAGCTGCCACCATGCCTCCCGTACCTTTCAGGCCTACTGCCACCATCACCACCGATGCCAGGATCAGAGTCATAAGCGTCATGCCCGAAACAGGATTTGTCCCGACAATCGCAATCGCGTTGGCAGCCACTGTTGTAAATAAGAAGCTGATGCCCGCTACTAATAAGATAGCTACAATCGTATGCAACAGATTTCCCTGCATTACATCGAAATAAAAAAACAGGGCTACCAGCAACAATGTCACAATAGAGCCGATAGCGATAATCTTCATGGAAATATCACGTTGTGTGCGCTTCACACTGGCTTCTACATTGGATTTTCCACCCATTTCCTTAGCTGCCAGTCCTACGGCACTTTTAATGATTCCCCATGACTTGATGATACCGATGATACCTGCCATAGCGATACCGCCGATACCGATACTCTTGGCATAATGGTTGAATATTTCTTCGGGAGCCATACTGCCTACGGTAGCTACGATTTCAGGATTCCACTGGTTCAGCACGCTGTCGCCCCAAATCATAGACATGCCCGGAATGATAACCCACCATACTGCCAGTGAACCTGCACAGATGATAGAAGCATATTTCAAACCTACGATATAACCCAGACCGAGTACGGCAGCACCAGTATTTACCTTGAACACCAGTTTCGCTTTTTCCGCCAGCATTTCGCCAAAGCCACATACGCGTGTGGTGAAGTTTTCGTTCCACCAACCGAATGTAGCTACAATGAAATCATATAGACCGCCGATGATACCTGCCATTAGCAACGGTTTTGCCTGGCTTCCGCCTTTTTCGCCCGATACAAGTACTTGTGTAGTAGCTGTTGCCTCAGGGAAAGGATACTTGCCATGCATATCGCTGACAAAGTATTTGCGGAACGGGATGAGGAAGAGAATACCCAGTACGCCTCCCAGCAATGAACTGATGAATACCTGAGTAAAAGTAACCGTGATTTCTTCCGGATAAGTTTCTTGCAAAATATATAGGGCCGGCAGGGTAAAGATGGCACCTGCCACGATGACGCCGGAGCTGGCGCCGATGGATTGGATAATGACATTTTCGCCCAACGCATTCTTACGTTTGGCGGCGCCTGATACGCCTACGGCAATAATTGCTATAGGGATGGCAGCTTCGAATACCTGACCTACTTTCAACCCCAGATAGGCTGCCGCAGCCGAAAAGAGGATAGCCATAGCGATACCCCACAACACAGACCAGAGGTTAACTTCCGGATACTTCTTGTCGGGGCTCATCAAAGGGTTGTAGACTTCGCCCGGTTTTAGTTCGCGGAATGCATTTTCCGGCAAACCGGTCAATTTCTCTTCTTCTTGTTTCATAGTTTCTTAATTACTTTTATGTTTATAGTTATTATGTCGTCCATTAATTGATTATTTTATCCAAATCAGCTTCAAAGAAAGCAAAAAAAAAGGAGAATTGAAAAATTCTCCTTTATTCTTATATATAAAGATGCTTATTTCGCATCTTTCGGTGTCATATCTCCTTCTACAAAGAGTCGCATCATTTCTGTTTTGGCATTTGTACGCAGGGTGATGGACTTCTTGAAGTGTCCCGGATATTTGCCTGTACCGTTGTACGTAATCTTGACGGTTCCGGTCTTACCCGGCAATACGGGTTCTTGGGTATATTCGGGTACTGTACATCCACAGGAAGCTACGGCTTGATGAATAACCAGCGGAGCATCGCCCACGTTGGTGAATGTGAATACACAACTTACAACCGGATCGTTTTCAGAAAACGTGCCGAAGTCGTGTGAAGTCTTATCAAACTTAATGTCAGCTTTCCCCTGTGCTGATACATAACCTATGCTCAGAACGAGCATAAACATATACAATGCAAGTTTTTTCATGTCTATTTCTCTTTTTAAGTTTACAACGGGGACAAAGGTAGTGCATTTTCGGAAAATTTGTGTTTATTATGTGCGAAATAGTATTAAATCGGAATTTTAGACCAATATTCGGGTCTGCACCGTACCCGGTCCGTGTCTGGTCCGTGTCAAGGCCGTATCTGGTCTAAATGTATAGATACGGAGATACTACGGAGCTAATACGGCTTTGATACGGTTCGGGTAATAGGAAGGGAGAGAAACAGAACAAAAACTCTTCCTATTCTTTATGTCTGTTTTCTTGTCGGCGGATGATGAGTATTGAGAAGTAGGGAAAAGTGTGAACATCAATCTGCGGAACGTCATTTAAATATATTTCATTTTCGGTCCCTACGTTTTCAAAATAATGGTAAGCATACTCAGGATGCAGATGGATGCAACGGTGGACTTCGTCGGCGCATTGGGAGAGCTTCATGATGACGATGGTGGTCTTTTCCTGCATATACTTCTCAATCTCTTCAACGGTTATGATGCCGGGAACAACGGTCAGCCGTTCTTCTTGACTGGCGATATGAAGCCCTGCACAAGCGCCTGCTGCGATGAAAGCAGGGATACCGGCGATGTGTTGAACGGGGATGCCGTCGGCTTGTAGCTTATCGAAGATATAATGAATGGAGGAGTAGAGGCCGGCATCTCCTTCGGCAACGATGCAGACTTTTTTATTCTCTTTATAAAGCTGTGCAGATGCGGCATATACTTTGTCATAAGCAGCCAATGCCTGTGTCCGGTTTTTGCTCATGGGCAATGTGAAACGGGAGAGAAGTGTATCCGGAATATCCAGTGCGCGTAATATATCGGCAGCACGTGAAAACGTACGTCCGTTTGTGGCGTGAGTTTCGGGACAGAAAATGCAATCGGCATTTTGCAGGGCTTTCAAGCCTTTCAGGGTGATAAGTTCCGGTTCTCCGGGACCGAGGGATACGAATATGACGGGGTTGGGCATGTTTGTTAGTGATTAATGGTTAGTGTTTAGTGATACATGAATAATGCTTACTGAAAAGCTGTGCAAAGATAACTAAAAACTAATCTTATCCCTTCATGATCCTTCTTATTTCCGCATCCAGTGAAGCCTTCTCCGGAATAGTAAGTTTTGGTCTTAACCGATAGCGTATCCTGGTGACGCTGGTGGAAGCTATGCCTAATATCCGGGCTATTTCTTCTGTGGTTTGATTAATAAGGATAAGCATACACAACAGTTCTTCATTTTTTGTGATATTGGGACAGGCGCTGCGCAAGCGGATAAGAGCTGTAGGATAGATTTCGGAAAAGGCTACGCGAAATTCAGTTTCCTCTTTCGAAGTCAACATGGCAGGAGACAGAGTTTCCATCAACTTGTTGAGTTCGCCGCCGGACTGGTTTGAAGCTTGTATTTCGGTCAATTGGCGTAATAGCTCTTGATTGCGTTCATGAAGTTCATAGCGTGATTCGATGATCCTTTTCAACTCCTTTTCTTTTTCATTCAGGCGGATGGAGGCGAGTCGGTGTCTGGACCAGAACCAGGTGCCCAGGAGAAGAATGAAAAGAATAAAGGCGATTGTGCCGATGGTGTAAGTGCGGATTACACTGTTACGCAAGGCTATATCTGCTGTGAGCAGGCGATTTTCCTGTTCTATTTTCTCTGTTTCATAACGTATATGGGACGCTATGGATTCGCGAATGGATTTTTCATGAGTCACGGAGTCGATAATCATATTGTACCGGGGGAGCAAGGCTTTGGCGGCTTTCATCATGCCGGTGTGGTGATAACTGTCGAGCAATAACCGGTTATTATGATTTTCGGTTTCCCAGTCTCCGCGGATTTTAGATAAGTCAACGGCTTTTTCGAGCAAGGGAATGGCTTCTGTATATCTTCCGGCCAGATACGTCGCTTTTCCATAACCCATGTAATAGTCGAGTTGCATGTAACCGGGAACTTTATCTTTTATTTCCTCAAAACCGGTCAGGGCATTTGGTAGCGAGTCTGGGAATTCGGCTTTTGCATCCAACTTTTCCAGTTGCACACGTATCTGACCGCGCGGGTTTGTGGCTCTGACATAGAAACTGTCGGCAAGGTTGAGTGCTGAAAAGGCGGAGTCAATGAGCCCCATTCTTTTATAAATCAGAGCTCTTCTTTCATACAGGCTTGCTGCCATACCCCAAGTCTCGTTGTCTTCCCTGAACTGGCGGAGTCCTTCGTCGTTGTAGTGCAAGGCTTTATCGAAGAAGCTAAGTTCGGTATAATTTCCGCAGAGGTTGATAGCGGCCAGCATCACACCACGTGGATTCTGTGCTCTGTCACTCTGTTCCATGACTTCCTGACAGAGTTTTATGCCTTTCTGAAATTCATTTTTCCGGATATAGATGTTCGCCAAGTTTGCCATGGCCTGCGGATACAGTCCGGTATCGTCGTAAGCTCCGTTTCTCATTGCTTCGGCAGCCCGCAGCAAAGTGGGTTCTGCCCGTGTTTCGGTGGAGTCGACAGCCATATAGGTGATTCCGGCGGCTATGGTACAGAAAAGTTCGCTCGAGGGATCATTGTTTTCATGGATGATCATAGCTTGGTCGAGAAGTTGGCAGGCTTCGGCACGACGACCAAGGGTTTGCAGCATTTGTGCATCACATACCAGCATTTCACGTTGGCAATGCCGGGATAGTATCGGGTGGTTCATCTCTCTGAGCCGGAGGAAATGTTCGTGCCCTTCGGTGATTCTTCGGGAATGATTGTATGCGAACATCAAGTGTCTGATTGCGTGGGACATCAGGCGTCGGGCGTCGTCCGGTGATAGTCCGTCGGGATGTTGGTTGCTCTGGATAGGTAACAGGAAAGTGGAGTCGAGCAGGGCGATAGCGCTGTCATATTCTTTTTCCAGGCGGAATTGATTGGCTTTGGCTATGATTGCCACACTGTCTGTGTGAAAACGGGAGGGGGCAGGAGGGGTACTTCCCGGCGGCTTGTTGCAGCTTGCTATAGCGGACATAAGAATGATAAACAGGAGTATAAAATACTTGTTCATTTTGTTTAGAGTATTGGTATTGGTCTCAAAAATAGGTAAAACGATTGGGTTAAAAAAGCGGGAAGGAGAAAAATCTCTTTTCTCCTTCCCGGCATATGAATGAATTTGCGGTGAGGATTTCCTCCAACCCGTTATTTTTCCGACTTATTCCGGATCGTAATCACGATTATTTCCTATCCACCAGTTTATTCCTTTATCACTACCATTTACAGTTACATTTCCGGTGTTGGAGTTTCCCGTTGAGTTTAATGTATATGTGTCTTTCATATATCCTATCAAACCACCACCAAAAGTGTAACTATCCATATCGGGTCTGTTTACAATTACATTTCCATAGTTGATGCTGTTGTTGATTGTCAAGGAATATATATTTAATGCGCCATTAAAAAAATATCCGACTAATCCACCAACAGATGTATTATATTCGCCTGTGTGATTGGATTTAACCGTTATTGTTCCCTGATTAGTGCATTCGGTGATTGATATATTATCCGAATTAATAAGTCCAATAATCCCTCCTACTTGAAAAGAATATGCTGTGTTATCCACAAATATATCTGCGTAGTTGTTGCAATTTGACATCGTCCCACTTATATATTGACCAACTAAACCTCCACAATAATATTGGGTACTTCTTATTGTTCCGGAAACTGTGCAATCAGTAACATTACCGGAAAAATCATAGGTTAATCCTCCCACATTATATGCTCCTTGTACATTTCCCGAAAAGTGACAATTACTAAAAGATGCTGCTCTGTTTAGACCATTTATCCCTCCTGCATTTATTTCTCCATTGATATTACCTGTGGCTGTGCAATTCGAAAAATCAACAAACCAATTGTATCCCCCAAGGCTACATGTTGTATTTGCTACAGAATATGCATCAGCAGTGATATGTAAATTCTCAAATTTAATTCTGTCTTCATTAGTTCCGTATATATTACCAAAAAGTCCGAAGTAGGTTAAAGTTGTAGTAGAACCATTTAACTTCCCGCTAATAACATGGTTATCTCCATCAAAGTTACCTGAAAACTTTTTGGAGTCATTGGAATTTCCTATCGGCGTCCATTTATCCGCTGTTATGTGTATATCTGTTGTTAGCTTAAAATATTTTCCTGCATAAGTCTCTGATTGCTCAACATCATCCACCAATTTCTTTAAATGGAGCGCCGAACTTATTAAATATGGACTTTCTGCATCGCCTGTACCGTTAAATTGTACGGTAGTCAGGTCAGCCGTAGCTTTTGCTGCAATATCATTATCGAACACACTGGCTACTTTATAGGTGTCGCCTCCTGTGGCAAAATCCAGTTCCGATGCGTAAACTTTCCCTTTGGCATAGACAAGGGGAGAAGTGTATTTTACCCGGTAAATATACGCTTTTCCATTATCGCAGGCCACACTGAATTCAAACTGTTTGGAAAGGTTATCTACAGGAATGGCTATCATATAGGCAGTAAATTTATTATTAGCATCCGGGACAATGTTGTTCAGTTCCAGTGTAACCTGTCCGCTACGTTCATCGAGCGAGGCATCTGTTACGCCTTTTTTGATATAAAATCCCGGACTTCCTCCCTGGGCTGCCAAGGTAAGACGTGTAGGAATGATACCACTTCCGGGCAGTGTTACTATAAATTTAAGTACTGCCATCTCGTTTGTGAATTGAATGAGGGTATTTTCGGTGGGTTCCTCATCTAAAGATGCAGTCATATAGTTATATGCCGCCAAATGATCCAGATTATTATTTTCCGTTTGCTTTTGTCCGCTTACATCAAATACATTATGTGCCCAGCCTTCATTTGTTACTGCTTTGCTGGTAGGGAAGAACGCATTAAAGGAACCGCTACCAGTAGGGATATTACCAGTAAAATAGGCTGTTTTACCATCATCGGTAGTAGTAAAGGTCTCCGGTGTGGAGGAGCCATACAAGGCAAATGCATCCCCCGACTTCCACTTCACATCAATGGTACCGTCTGTGGCTTCCGGGTCTGTGTCAGAAACTCCCACGCGGGTCTTGGTTTCCGCCTGAGCAGCTTTCAGGGTGATAGTTCTTCCGGCGGACTGGTCATTGGCATTAAAATCGTCGTTTGTACAGGATACGCCCAATACAAGCATACATGCGGTAAAGGCTATAGCATACGTTTGTTTCATTTTCACTTTTCTATAGTTAAGAGATCATTAATCATATCTTCCAATTCACTGAACTGTGAGGTTGAGTATCGGTTTGTTGTTCGGGCCCTGCCGCTAGGTAAGGCTCCACCACCCGGTTGATAACCGTTTATATTACTTCCGGTCATAACACTCTCTTCACTTTCCATCTCTATCACCTCAATCGTCGGTGATAGATACTTCTCTTTGATTGTTTTGTTATTCATTGTTTTTTAAGCAAAACTAAGGAATATAGCCAGAAAAGTGCTAAGAAAACGACTGTACAATTCTCTGTACAATTTGTGCGGAATGAAAGTAACAGGTTAAATATCAGAGTGTTCTGGGAAATGCTTTCAACATCACTTTTATGTTGATTTATAGCGTTTCGTAAAAAGTGGATATGCAAAGGCTAATGACTAAGATAACGAATACTAATTCGTCCCTCCATAAGGGGACGCAATGTACCTTATGGAGGGACGAAAAGTTTTCCATGGAGGAACGAAAAGCTCCTTATGGTGGAACGAATTAGTATTCGTAGGCAAAAATGTTGGGGACTTCTATAGCTCTACGTAACAAACGGTATTCAGTGACTAAAGTAGAGATTTGCTATTGATTGAATCTATTTCTTATAGTAAGTTACAGAATCACCATCAGCACTGAGAACCATCTTGTTTCCAGAGATTGTGCCCTGAGCTGTATTTTTTCCTTCTTTGATAATTATTTTATCACCGTCTACGGAGTAGGTTCCAGTGGATTCTTCTTGACCATCTGCTGCATTTATAACTCCATCTCCATTAGCATCATATTGATAAATCAAGGTGACTGTTGTTTTCTGGAATTTTAATGTGCGTATTTCGTCTTCATCATCAGCAACCCAGGTAGTTCCGTCTAAAGAGTTTGAATCGTTGTCGTCATCGCTACTGCACGCAGAAAATACTGTAGCCATGAGGGCTACGAGGATAAATGTAAGTTTTTTCATGTTTTTATTATTTAAATGATTATTAATTGTTACTTATTCATTCTCAGTAAGTAACGCCGCAAAAATACAAAAGTATTTTGAAATATAATTGTAATAATGATTGTTTTTCTTGCATCCACCCCCGGAATAATGTATTTTTGTATCTCAATGTGCGACAAAGAACACTAACTCTTAATTATATGATGGATTATCAATTAAATACCCCCCTGAACGGGAATCTGGCAATGACTTCTTGCTTTCACGAAAATAAAGCACTACAGCAAGACACTACCTTATACAAATTTATATGGGTGCGCAGCGGCATCCTGACTGTTGAGATAGACCATATCCCGATGCGGCTGGAACAAGACGAAATTGCCTGTCTTACACCCCTGCATCATATCGAAATAAAAGAGGTAGAAGGTGAATACCTTACTTTCCTGTTTAATAGCAATTTTTATTGCATCTTCGGCCATGACGACGAAGTATCGTGCAATGGCTTCCTTTTTCACGGTTCTTCCCAGGTGATGCGATTAAAGCTCTCTCCGGAGCAGTCGACCAATCTGAATGATATTGTCCGCATCTTCCGTCAGGAATCTACTGTTCGCGATAACCTGCAAGAAGAAATGCTGCGCATTATCCTTAAACGTTTCATTATCACCTGCACCCGTATTGCCCGTGAAAAGTGCGGCGTTACTCCGGAACAGGAAAAAGCTTTTGATATCGTCCGCCGTTTCTATATATTGGTTGACCAGAACTTCCGCGAAAAGAAACAAGTGCGGGATTATGCCGATCTTTTATTCCGCTCTCCCAAAACTCTTTCCAATCTGTTTTTTTCCTGTGGAGTCCCTTCTCCGTTGCGCATCATTCACGAACGAGTAGAGGCAGAAGCCAAACGCTTATTACTTTATACTCCTAAAAGTGCTAAGGAAATCAGCGAACTCCTGGGTTTCGAAGACTTGTCCACGTTCAGCCGTTTTTTTAAGAAAATGACGGGCGAAAGTGTGTCGGATTTCCGCAAATCGAATACAACGGGAAGTATTGCCAACTGATACGGCAGAATTGCCATTTCACGTTCCATCATAAACCCCGATTTTTGCATCAGAAAAACAAAACAATTAATTAATGCAATAATCGTATGAAAACAAAATTACAATCAATGTTCGTGACGGCTCTTACTTTGGCTGCGTCAACTCAGAAGTTAGGTATTAACCTTATCCGTGTGGCAATTCTGGTTATTTTCGTTTGGATAGGCGGATTGAAGTTCTGGAATTATGAAGCCGAAGGTATCGTGCCTTTTGTGGCAAACAGTCCTTTTATGAGCTTCTTTTATACGCATAGTGCTCCCGAATATAAGGAATACAAACTGAAAGAAGGTGAATTTGATGCCGTGAAACATGAGTGGCACAATGAAAACAATACGTATGGCTTTTCTCATGGGCTGGGCATTCTTATCATGACCATTGGCGTTCTTACTTTTCTGGGCATCTTTTGGCCGAAAGTAGGTTTTGTAGGAGCGGGGCTTGCAATTATTATGACTATTGGTACGCTGTCTTTCCTTGTCACTACGCCCGAAGTATGGGTACCCAATCTGGGCAGTGGCGAGTCTGGCTTCCCATTATTGACCGGTGCCGGAAGATTAGTTATAAAAGATACAGCCATTTTGGCCGGTGCAATTGTTGTATTAGCAGACAGTGCCCAGCGGGTGCTGAAACAATTAAAGAAATAGAGATATGAAAAAGTATGATGCTATCATTATCGGCTTCGGGAAGGGAGGAAAAACCCTGGCTGCCGAATTTGCAAAACGCCAAAAGACGGTTGCAGTAGTGGAACGTTCAAATCGTATGTACGGAGGTACTTGTATTAACATTGGTTGTATTCCTACAAAAACGCTGGTACATCTGGCTAAAGAAACCCCGGCTAAGGCTACGTGGAAAGTAAAGAGAGAATATTACCGTCAGGCCATCGGCTGCAAGGAAGAGGTGACTTCTTTTCTGCGGAACAAGAACTATCATAACCTGGCCGACAATCCTAATGTAACGGTTTATACAGGTGTAGGTGCATTTACCGGCCCCGATGTGGTAGAAGTGCGGACTGCAGAGGAAGTGATAGAATTACAAGCCCCGCAGATATTCATAAATACCGGTGCGGAAACCATTATACCTCCCATCGAAGGAATAAAAGATAATCCTCGTGTATACACCAGTACTTCTATCATGGAACTGGAAGAACTTCCTGAACGATTGGTGATTGTGGGCGGAGGTTATATCGGACTGGAATTTGCTTCAATGTATGCCTCTTTTGGCTCGAAGGTGACAGTACTTGAAGGGTATCCTGAACTGATAGGCCGTGAAGACAGGGACATTGCAGACAGCGTAAAGTCGGTATTGGAGAAGAAAGGCATTGTTTTTCATCTGAATGCACGAGTACAGTCAGTAGATAGTTCAACTGTGATTTATCAGGATGTTGTGACGAATGAAATTCATCATCTGGAGGGAGATGCCATCTTGTTGGCAACAGGGCGTCGTCCGAATACTTCGGACTTAAATCTGGATGCGGCAGGCGTGAAAGTGGATGAACGTGGAGCGATTATCGTGGATAAATGGTTGCGAACTACCAATCCCCATATCCGTGCTATCGGAGATGTGAAAGGTGGGTTACAGTTCACTTATATTTCTCTGGACGATTACCGCATTATCCGTGAGGATTTGTTCGGTGCAGGAGAACGCCGCACGGATGACCGCGAGCCTGTCAGCTATTCAGTATTTATCGACCCTCCTTTGTCACGTGTCGGACTGAGCGAAACGGAAGCACGCAAGAAAGGATTGGATATAAAAGTTAATACTCTGCCCGTCGGTGCTATTCCGCGTGCACGTACCTTAGGGGAGACGGATGGATTATTCAAAGTGGTGGCAGATGCCCATACCAATAAGATATTGGGTTGCACCCTGTTTGGTCCGGAAACGAGTGAAATAATCAACATCGTATCAATTGTGATGAAGACAGGACAGGAATACACCTTCCTGCGGGATTACATCTTTACACATCCCAGCATGAGCGAAGCGCTGAATGACCTGATGAATTTTTAGACATGCTTATATAATAGGTGTTCGGGCACAAATTCGGTTAAATTATTGGACGGGTATTTGCGTATCTCCCTAAAAATGACGAATATTGTGCCCGAATTCTATACACCTTTATAGTCATGAAACGAACTACTGCGATAACTGCCGCTTTTCTTAGTATCTTATGTGTGGCTTGCGGCCCGAAAAATAAACAAAACTCTGCTGATATACAGGCTACTGTAGCTTCTGCTTCAACTACGGATTCAATATATCCGGTTTATGCGGAAGGGTTTGAAGTGAAATATCTTCCTAACCATGTTCGTCTGGTGAACCTTCGTGACCCGCAAAACGAAAACAGTAACACTTTCCATTATGCCTTGGTACCCCGGGGAATGAAAGTTGAGGACATTCCTTCTGATTATACAGTGATTGAAACACCTGTGCGTAGTGCCATTTGTATGACTTCGCTGCAATTATCTAACTTCATCAAACTGGAGGCTTGTGATAAGGTGGTCGGTATAACCAGTACCCGTCATCTTTTCAATAAAGAAATGAATGAGCGTTTAAAGTCCGGTAAAACTGCAAAAATCGGTATTGAAGGAAATTTCGATAATGAAGTAATCATGAGTGTCAATCCTGATGTTATTTTTATTTCTCCTTTTAAGCGTGGGGGATATGATACGATGCGTGAAATCGGCATTCCATTGGTTCCTCATTTAGGATATAAGGAAATGACTCCGCTGGGGCAAGCTGAGTGGATAAAGTTTGTCGGATTGTTCATTGGACAGGAAAAAGAGGCGAATGAGAAGTTCGCAGCTATCGAGAAGCATTACAATGACCTGAAACAATTGGCTGCCGATGTGGAAAAACGACCAGTAGTGTTCAGTGGTGAGATACGTGGCGGCAATTGGTACGCAGTGGGAGGGAAGAGCTTCTTGGCGCAGTTGTTCCGTGATGCGGGAGCTGACTACTTTTTGAAGGACGATCCCCGTTCCGGTGGTGTTACACTGGATTTCGAAACTGTATATAGCCAGGCGGAAAGTGCCGATTATTGGCGCATCGTGAACAGTTACGACGGTACTTTCTCTTATGACGCCTTGAAATCCCTTGATCCGCGTTATGCTGATTTCCGTGCATTTCGTGACAAGGGGGTCATTTATTGCAATATGCGCGAACAACCTTTCTACGAAAGTATGCCGATGGAGCCGGAAGTAGTACTGGAAGATTTGATTCACGCTTTTCATCCTGATTTATTGCCCGATTACCAACCTAAATACTACGCACGTTTGCAATGAAAAGACCGACACTGCTCTTGATGCTGGTAATATTGGTATCTATCTTTCTGTTCTTTCTATTGAACTTGTTGTTAGGGTCGGTTCATATCCCGTTACGTTCCGTCTGGAACATTCTCTGGGGGAGTACGGACGAGTCCATTATCTGGCAGAATATTATCTGGAAATCCCGTGTACCACAGGCTTTGACTGCATTGGTGGCGGGAGCGGGATTGTCCGTCAGCGGGTTGCAGATGCAAACGGTGTTCCGTAATCCATTGGCGGGGCCGTCGGTATTGGGTATCAGTTCGGGTGCCAGTCTGGGTGTGGCTTGTGTGGTATTGTTATCCGGTGCGATGGGTGGTGTGGCATTGAGCAAACTTGGATATATGGGCGAGGTGGCATTATCTATTGCGGCTATTATCGGAGCGCTGTCGGTGATGGCGCTTATTGTGTATGTCTCGCAAAAAGTGAAGGGAAATGTGACGTTGCTGATTATCGGTGTGATGATAGGTTATGTGGCAAGTGCCATTATCGGTGTATTGAAATATTTCAGTGTGGAAGAGGACATCCGTGCGTATGTTATCTGGGGATTGGGTAGCTTTGCCCGTGTATCAGGTGACCAGATGATATTATTTGTCTGCATCATGGCAGTGCTGTTGCCGCTTTCGTTCCTGTTGATAAAGACAATGAATCTGTTGCTGCTGGGTGATGGATATGCACGAAACCTGGGACTGAATATCAAACGGGCGCGCCTGCTGGTGATTTCCTGTTCCGGCGTGTTGGTGGCGATTGTGACGGCATATTGCGGGCCGATTATGTTTGTCGGATTGGCAGTACCCCATCTTTGCCGGGCCATTTTTCATACATCCGACCATCGGATATTGATGCCTTCCACATTGCTGGTGGGTGCTTCGCTGGCATTGGTTTGTAACCTTATCGCCCGTATGCCTGGATTCGAGGGAGCTTTGCCCGTGAATTCGGTGACGGCACTGGTGGGTGCTCCGGTGGTGGCATCCGTACTTTTCAGAAAGCGAAAAGGGGAACTGGAAGAGTAATTTGAAAATAGAGAAGTTTTGAAACAGGAAACTATACATATTAAGAATTTGTGCATCGGCTATCCCGGCAAAGGGGATGTGAAAGTCGTAGCAAGTGATATTTGTGCCGGTATCAACAGTGGAGAATTGACTTGCCTGCTGGGTGCGAACGGCGTAGGGAAATCCACACTACTGCGCACTCTTTCCGCTTTTCAGCCGAGGCTGTCCGGCGAAATACGTATTGAGGGAAAGGATATCAGCTCTTATACGGACAAACAACTCTCAAAAGTAATCAGTGTGGTCCTGACCGAAAAGTGCGACATCCGCAATATGTCTGCAGTAGAGCTTATCGGTCTGGGGCGTAGCCCGTATACCGGCTTTTGGGGAACACTTTCCAAAGAAGATAAAGCGGTGGTGGACCATGCCATCGAGTTAGTCGGAATATCTCATCTGGCCCACCGCATGGTGCATACGCTGAGCGATGGCGAGCGGCAGAAAGTGATGATTGCTAAAGCCCTTGCGCAGGAAACTCCAGTCATTTATCTGGATGAACCGACCGCTTTTCTCGACTTTCCGAGCAAGGTGGAGATGATGCAATTGCTTCATCTGCTGAGCCGTCAGACAGATAAGACCATTTTCCTTTCTACCCACGACCTGGAACTTGCCTTGCAGATTGCCGATAAAATCTGGCTGATGGATAAGGTGAACGGAGTTACCATCGGTACCCCCGAAGACCTTTCACTGGACGGAAGTCTCAGTTGCTTCTTTGCCCGTAAGGGAATTGCTTTTGATTTGGAGACTGGCTTATTTCGCGTGAATAATGAATATACTTCCCAAGTCCGACTCATCGGGCATGGACAGAAATATGCCATGGTGCGGAAAGCTCTGCAAAGAAATGGTATTCTGGCAAACCGAAACGTCGAGTCGGACGTTTATATAGAGACAGGAGATTTGAAAGGTGACGGCACCTTTGTGCTTCATCCGGCCAGCGGGGAAGCGATTACCGTGCAAACCATTGATGAACTGCTTGCAGAGATTGTAAAAATTCTATGAGACATTCGGCAAAAGATAATTATGTCTATCTGACTACAGCCCCGGTGCCCCGTCTGATAGTATCGTTGGCTGTGCCTACGATTATCAGTATGTTGGTTACGTCGTTCTATAACATGGCGGACACCTATTTTGTGGGGAAAATCAATACCCAGTCCACGGCGGCTGTGGGGATTGTGTTCTCCGTCATGTCCATCATTCAGGCGGTGGGATTCTTCTTCGGACATGGTTCAGGAAACTATATTTCGCGAAAGCTGGGTGCGCAGGAGACTGAAAATGCCGAGAAGATGGCGGCAACAGGCTTTTTCTGGGCATTGTTTACGGGAATTGCTCTGGCTGTAGTCGGGCTGATATTTCTTACTCCGCTTTCGTTGGCATTAGGCTCTACGCCTACCATATTGCCTTATACGGAGAAGTATCTGGGCATTATTTTGCTGGGGGCTCCGTTCATGACTGCTTCTCTCGTGATGAACAATCAAATCCGTTTTCAGGGAAATGCAGCGTATGCGATGGTGGGAATTGTTTCGGGTGCAGTCATCAATGTGGTGCTGGACCCAATACTGATATTTGTTTTTGATATGGGAATATCAGGTGCAGCATTGGCCACAGTGATTAGTCAAATATGTAGTTTCTTCTTGCTGTTGTACATGGGCAGCAAGGGAGGGAATATCCGTATCCGTTTCAAGTATTTCACTCCTTCACTGACTTTTATAAAAGAGATTATCGGTGGAGGTACTCCGTCGCTTGCCCGTCAGGGACTGGCAAGCGTGGCAACTATCTTGCTGAATGTAGCAGCCGGGGCTTATGGTGATGCAGCCATTGCGGGTATGTCTATTGTGACCCGTATCGCTATGTTTATTAATGCTTTCCTGATAGGTTTCGGACAAGGTTTCCAGCCGGTGTGTGGCTTCAATTATGGGGCGGGACTTTATGGACGTGTTCGTCAGGGGTTCTGGTTTTGTGTAAAGGTAGGCTCCATTTTCTTACTGGTATGTGCAGTGGCAGGTATGGGGTTTGCCGAAGAGATTGTTTCCGTGTTCCGTAAGGGAGATCCCGATGTGATAGCGGTGGGGGCTGCTGCTTTGAGATGGCAGTTCATTACTTTCCCGCTGGGCGCTTGGATTGTGGTCAGTAATATGATGTTGCAGACTATTCGTAAACCTGTCAAGGCTACCATTCTTTCTTCTGCCCGTCAGGGACTGTTCTTCATTCCGTTGATTTTTATCCTGCCTTACTATTTGGGATTGCAGGGAGTGGAGATGTGCCAAGCCACCGCAGATCTTCTTACTTTCCTTCTCGCCATTCCGTTGACGGGGAGTGTATTGAATGAGATGAAGCGGAAACAGGCGGAGCAAATATAACCTGCCAGAGATTAAAATCTATATCCTACAGTAAAGAAAGAAGCAAGGTTCTTGGGAGAGAATGTTTCAATACCGGAGTTTTGCAACAGGTTATCCAACTGGTCGTTTACTTTAATCAGACCCAACTGAAGTTCTGCTCCGAAGATGAATCTGTGATATTCGATGTTAAGACCGAACATGAGCCCGGCATCAAAACGCTTATTTCCCATTTTATCGTCTATCAGATTGCCGAAAGTATCCAAACGGAATCTATAACCTTTACTTCCGTGATGGACACTACTGCTATAATCATATTGTTCCTGCATTTCGCCCGACGTTTTGCCGCCTACACCGTAAGCGATGTACGGACCGGCACTCAATGAGGCACTGTAGTTCTTGCCAAGGTTGAGTCGGGCGGCCATCATCACAGGCAGTTGGATGTACAGTTCATTCATGTTCGCCTTGCCTACGTACTCTATGTCTTCACGGGCACCTATCGATACGAAATTCAGTGAGGGCTGGAACACCCATGTGCGGTTGAGTTCATAGTTCATGCCGACACCTACTTTGTAGGCGATGCGTGTGTCGCTTTCTACATTTTCTCCATAGAAGTTGGAGGTGCCGACTCCGGCTTTTACCTGAAAGGAAATAGGGGATTGGGCTGTTGCTCCCAATGCTATGATTGCAAAGAAAACGGTGAGAATAGTCTGTTTCATTGTTTGAACCTTGTAAAGGGTTGATGTTTATTTGGTCGCAAAGATATAAATTATATGATTACATGCAATTATCATTTAATAGAACTTTCTTATCAGCCAATCCACTATGCTGAACGGTAGCATTGGCTTGATTCGGGCAAAAAATACCTGTTCCCACGGACCCACTTTGGTGCGGAATGCCGGTTGGTGGTTGTTTACCAGTTTACAGATAGTTTTACCTAGTTTTTCAGGGTGGCAACCATTGTTCTCGGATTGTTCCACATTCTGCATTACTTTCGCGAAATGTTCCTTGTAGTAGGGATGGGAGAGGGTAGTTTTGCTCATCTGCCGTTGTGCAGTGAAGCCAGTCTGGAAATCTCCCGGTTCAACAATGCATACCTGTATGCCGAAAGGCTTCACCTCCTGATAAAGAGCTTCGCTATAACCTTCAATTGCAAACTTGGAGGCACTGTAGAAAGCTTGGTAAGGAACGGCAAGCACTCCTGCAATGGAACTGATATTGATGATTCGTCCCTGTCCTGCCTCGCGCATAAAGGGTAAGACTGCAGCGCACATACGGACAGCGCCTATGAAATTGGTGTTCATCTGGCGCTGTATCTCGTCTTCGGTAGTCAGTTCTATGGCTCCGCTGATGCCCATACCTGCATTGTTGACAAGCACATCGATACATCCCTGTTCTGCCAGAATCGTTGATATGGCATTTGAGACAGAGGTTGGGTCAGTGATGTCCAATTGCAGCATCTTGAAATCCGGGACATCGGAAATGGCTTTCCGACTGGTGCCGTAGACGATGTGACCTTGTGCGGCTAATTGCGTTGCAATGACTTTTCCAAAACCGGAAGAAGCACCGGTAACGAGGATTATTTGCGGATGTTTCATAGGTTCTAATACTTTTATGTGATTATTTCCCCTTCTTCGCTGATGAGCAGGATGGTAAGTTCTCCTTGGGGTAGTAACGGGTCGCAGTGCCGGTGACATAGTTGAAGCAGATGTTTGCAAAATGCACGCAGGTCGTTGTCGGAGAGCAACGTCCATAGTTCGCGGGCTAGGGTGATTTTCTCAATCACGGTCTGCACATCTTCACTGCATCCGGCAGTGAAGGCTATTTCCCGCAAGAAGTCTTTGTTCATTGTCACTTGCTTGCTGTGAGTGTCCAGATTGCCTTCTGCCAGTTTCACAGCTTTTCCCATCATGATGCCTAAGGTTAGTGCTTTGATATTTAATTCGGCGGCCATCTTTATGGTTTCTCCGATGAAGTTCCCGTAATGAATGAAAGCCTGCGGCGGCAATTGAGGATAATATCCCCGCACATATTTCTCACTTTTAGCACCGGAGTTGATGACGATGCGCGGGCTTCCTGTGGCTCGTCCCACCTCCATTGATTTGCGGATGGAGTCAACGAATGCTTCCGAGGAGAAAGGCTTCACGATGCCTGAGGTTCCGATAATGGAAATTCCGCCTTCTATTCCCAGACGGGGATTGAAGGTGCGCCGGGCTATTTCTTCGCCACCGGGGACGGAGATGGTGATGGCATACGGATTGGGCTGCTTGGGAATTCGGAGCGTTTTGAGGCACCGTTTTACATTATCCTCAATCATCTTGCGCGGGGTGTCGTTGATGGCGGGTCCACCTACCTCAAGCCCCAGACCGGGCATGGTGACGATACCTACTCCTTCGCCACCGCAGACGATAACAGTGTAGTCGTCTACGGGCGTATCCTTGGGCGCTGGGTCGTCCAGACGGAAAGGGACGGCAACGTTGGCTCTGATTTCCATGCCATTAGTGATGTCAGGGTCGTCACCCGCATCTTTGATGACGGAGGCATTGGTTTCCATCATCCAATCGTCATTCAGAAAATCGGAATGGGGAAAGAATTCCTGCTCTTCAACGAGGACGAAGATGGTTTCTCCGTTAGGGAGAGTAACGGGAAATTCTTTGGGGCGTGACTGGCGTTGGATGTTGAAGAGATCCCAAGTGGCGGCCACGGCAGCAGCAGCGGCACAGGTGCCGGTGGTGAGTCCGCTACGCAAAGGGTAGAAGTCGGGAAGGAGTTTCTCGACCATCCGGCGCAGTCCGTGTTCACCTTCAATGGGAATGAAACTGTTGGGCATGTTCGGGCGGCAGATAGCAAAGATACGGATACCTTCTGCAAGGGCGGCTTCCACTTTTTCGCTGAATCCGCCGGAACGTCCGCTTTCCTTTATCAGTATGGCTTCGGGATGCAACTTCTGTATCAGGTGGCGTTCGTCTTCGCCATCATGATAGTAGTGGAGATGCTCTTCGGGAAAACCTTCGCGGGCAGCAAGGCGGCGTGAACTTTCGCGGTCAAGGATGCGGAAGTAGCAACAGGCGTTTTCCTGCCAGAGGGGTTTTAGTTTGGCTATACTCTGCACGCCGGTCAGTGCCAGAAGAATGAATATTTCCTGTTCGCGTATCTGCCGGATGGCGTCGTCGAAGTTGTGGCACCAGGTGATGTTCTTTTCATCACGAGGTGGGTAGATGCGCTCGAAGCGGATGACGGGGAGGGTGAGTTTCATGGATACGGCTTCCACGGTCCGGTGCAGTTGTTCGGCAAAGGGGTGGGCGGCGTCAACTATCAGCGCTATCGATTGTTTGCGGCAAAAACGTTCCATGTCCAGTTCGTCCATGGCGCCTTGCAGGCGGATACCGTGGTGCATTATTACTTCCTGCTCGTCTCCTTTGGTAGAGTAGTAGAATGGTTTTCCAGCTTCTTCAAGGGTACGGACAGCAATGCGTCCTTCGGTGGTTCCGCCTAATATTAAAATCATAATTTGAAGTTTTAGTTATCAGTTATCTTTTATTTGCGAAAGAGATGTTTGAACTCGTGGGCGTAGAGCCGTGAAAGTCCTTCGCGATTACCGATGGCATCGCCTACCACAATCATGGTGGTGAGTGTCAGGTTGTTCTCTTTTACTATCGCGGCAAGGTCCTTCAAGTCTCCGCGGTAGATGCGCTCATCCTTCCAGGTGAGGCGGTAGCAGACGGCGACGGGAGTGGTGGCAGGGTATACCTGCAAGAGCTCTTCCTGCACTTGCTGGGCGATGCCGGCACTGAGGAAGATGCACATAGTGCTCTGCGAACGTGCAAGCAGGTGGAGTTGTTCGCGCTCCGGCATGGGGGTGCGTCCTTCGCCACGGGTGAGGATGATGCTTTGCACCTTCTCGGGGATGGTGAACTGC
>OGIE01000219.1_pt1 | contig 84524 bp, 84 predicted proteins | sample 1571581 | NCBI WGS metagenome assembly OGIE01 (sample SAMEA2582021, study PRJEB24529) | metagenome | biome: Human gut stool | place: China | collected 2011
TGTGAGATTAAGACAGCGGATATCCGGGCATGGCAGAATGAACTGATTAAGCAGGGATATGCACAGACATATCTTAAAAGTATCAATAACCAGTTGGCTGCACTTTTCAATTATGCTGTCAGATATTATGACCTAAAAGATAATCCCTGCAGGAAAGCAGGAAGTATCGGGAAAAGTAAGGCTGACGATATGGAGTTCTGGACAAAGCAGGAATTTAAGCAGTTTCTTCCTTCTATGGATAAGAAGCCGGAGGCGAGAATGGCATTTTTGCTTCTGTATTGGACAGGAATGCGTATAGGAGAATTACTTGCACTTACCTATGAAGATATTGATTTGGAAAAGCGTATTATAAGCATTTCCAAATCATATCAGAGAATAGACGGAAAGGATGTAATTACACCGCCTAAGACACCAAAGAGCAATCGTAAGGTTACAATTCCACCATTCCTAGCGGAAGAACTAAAAGAATATTGCAGTCATTTATATGGAATTATGCCAAATGAAAGAATGTTCCGGTTTACAAAATCTTATATGGAGCATGAGATTGTACAAGGCATAAAGGAAACAGGAGTTAAGAGAATCCGTATTCATGATCTGCGCCACAGCCACGCATCACTTCTGGTGGAGCTTGGATTTCAGCCATTGGCAATAGCAGAGCGGCTGGGGCATGAAAAGATACAAACCACGTTAGGAACCTATGGACATTTATATCCCAACACCAACGTGGAAGTTGCCAAAAAATTAACTGGCGTTCTCACTTATACTCCGGCAACAACCAGTGTTGCCGATTACACCAGCAATCAGCATACAGCAATCTATCACAGAGCAGTTGAATAAAAAAATGCAATCAAAATGCAATTCTAAAAGAAAAGAGCCTCAAAACCCTTGAAAATAAAGGCTTTGAAGCTCTGCTCCAACTATTCGAACTCGACAACTACTAATCAATTTTGTTTAGAAATTATTTACTGTCGTATTTGTCTTTCTTTTGATTCTTTGATTTGTCCATATTATCCTGCCTATATAAGCTAATGTTATCATTTTGTTATCGCTGTTGATAACACTGCTTGAACAACTGTGGATAATAGCAATATGTTCCGATACAGATTATAAGCGATTTTGCTTAGAATGGCAAGATAATATATTGCGTCATCCCATTTTTATTTCAGTCGCTGTTTTAATACATCATAAAAACGTTCTGTCTTACGCTGTTGACTTGCAGACTCGAAAATCGCATAATATTCTCTTTCTACATCATTTCTTGCTGATACATATTCTCTAATATCCGTACTTTTCTTTAATCGAGGCCAATACTGTAAATAATCTGGTAAAGATACATCTTCTTTCAAAAAAGTTGCTGTCGGCATATCTTTTTGTGCTGCCATACCAACTTCAAAAGGAACCCACTGTGAAAATTTTGTAATACTTGACATGACAACAATTATATCTGTACATTTATTCAGATTTGCACGTATATGGTTAGTTAGCTCCTTACCATTTTCTGTTATAGAATTATCCAATACATCAAGATAATAATCCACTTTGATTTCTTTTAATTCTTTCGCTATCAAATTCGCCGTGGCTGAATCTTGTAGCTTATGTGATATAAATATCTTCATTTTTTACCGCCTTATCTTCAATTACTACACATTCCAACGAATCCACTCCTCTAATGAGTCTCTTCTTTTGGCTATTACAGGAATATTTAAACTTGTAATATTTGAGCTTGTACTGTCAGTAATTCTAATGGCAACAACTGGTTTGCCAATAGAAATAGCAAAACGTATCTCATCCATTGACATTCCATAATTATTAGCTGGTCGATTGGAACATACTACTACACTTGCGTATTTTATTTGTTTTTGAATTTGAGGGTCTACATTGTATCTCCTATCGATACTATCAAAAGGCGAACTACTCGGAACAGAATAATCCCTCACATCAAATTTCGTTCTATCCAACAAGGCACTTATTTCTGAATAATCATCATTATTCCAACGATGCGGTATAAACACATTAATCATTTCAAATTCTCCTTTTAATAAGATTTAATTTAAAAACGCCTATCTTTTGACAATTTCCAATAATGTAATCCTAATGCAGTTAATTTACACGACTTATTTTCCATTGCTGCAAAATACATATGTTCCGTTCCCACAGGTTCCACGAGTCCAACACTTTCAAATAATTGCAATTCTTTAAACACATTGACATGTTCAGCATCCGCATATGGCTCTATTACCTGATGTTCAATATTCAGCGCATTCGTATATTCATATGATGGATCTAACTTAAACTCATCTGTTGGATTTGTAAAATATGTACTTAATTTTCTAAGTATACTTTTAGGAACCTTTGCCTCTATAGTTCGCAATGGCAAAAACTGAGAAATATTTGTTTTGAAAACTGGACGTTGTTGCCATGCCCCTAATGATTGATCCACGAACGAATATAAACTTGCAGGTGTAATATTGCCACCAATATCAGCTGCTCCTCCTTTTAATCCTTGTATAATCAATTCAGTAAATATACCATGTTGTATAGAACGCTTTTCCTCAGAAGTCTGCCATGATTGACTTGCTGCTATTATTGTTACGCCTTCTCCTAAAACAGAAGTGTTATTAAATAATATAGATTCGCCCATTTTAGCAGCAAAGCAACAGTCTAATATAATAACCTTATTCTTGCAGCGAGATTTATTAGCCATTTCCAATACATCTGTCATTTTAACGCCATAATCACTTTTCGAGAAATCTGTTGTGCAAAGATACCCACCATCTATATCTGCACCATGTCCCGAAAAATATAAAAGAGCTATATCTGCATCATCAGCAAATAATTTTCCGATAGCCGATGTTAAACCTTTTTTTGAACAATTATCAATAATTGGAACTACATCGAAATTAGGAGATCCATCTCCATTAGATTCTATTAATTCTTTCATTGCAATCGCATCATTATTGCACCACTCTAATGCACAGCCCGGATAGTTGTTTAAACCAACTATTAACGCTTTTTTCATTATCTACTTCAGCTCCTTTCATAAACTTGCTTTTATATAGCTACACCATATTGATCAAAAATCCATGTTTGACCTGTCTCAATCATTTTAATCAAGTATTTTTCCTTGACTTCTTCCAAAAACTCATTAATTGCATCTGGATGGTTATTCAAAAACCATTTTATATGGTTTTCGATATAATCAATTCTAATTTTAGCATCATTCAAATCATTAGGACATCTTTTCATTTTTTCATCTATGCTGTCAAATCCTGAAAATGGTTCATTTAGTCGTTCCTTAGTCATTTGAATATACTCAGGATTAATATCAATCCCTATGCTTCTTCTATTTAGTTGTTGACAAACCCTCAAGCAAGTCCCCGACCCAACAAATGGATCTACAACCAAATCCCCCTCTTTGCTTGATGCTAAAATCATTCTTTCGTATAACCCCTCCGGCTTCTGAGTTGGATGTTTTTTTCTATTTTTATTACAGTAATGCATATGTGAAAACTCCCACACATTTCCCGGATTGGCTCCACGCATATTATTAACTGAGCGATAATATTTTTGTGGAACACGAATCGAATCTAAGTTAAATAAAAATTTCTTCGGATTTTTTGTAAACATTAATATATCATCATGTCTTGGACTGAATCCCTTCGTTTTTCCAATTCCCTGTGTATAAAACCATGTAATCCAACTATTAAATGTCATCCCCAATTCTTGTTCCAGAATTGTATATATATATGAAATATATTTCATTCCCATAAAAACATATATTGTTCCATCTGGTTTTAAAACTCTTTTTGCTTCTTTTAGCCACATTCTACTAAACTCAAGATACTCTTCAAATTCCAGTTTATCTTGACTTGTACCATAATCTTTATTCAAATTATATGGTGGATCTGTCACAATTAAATCCACACTATCATTCTCTAATTTGCAAAGTTCTTCAATAACATCTCCGCAAATCGCATTCAATCTTTTATCCATTTATTTTTTTTAGCCTCTCTATAAAAATCATCAATACTTCTTCTTGAACTATGTAAATACTTACTATCTAACAATTTACACATTTCCCAAGTTGTCCTATATTGATATGTAACATAATGAATATCTTTAATTTGAATTTGTCCTGTTCCTAACGCTGGATTATAATTAATGTCTGCATCACTAATATATTTCAGATCATATGCATTATAATCAACAATTTCCATTATTCCATCCATCAGTCTTGTGCGTTCATTTCTTTGAACATATACTTTATGCTTAATTGACAAAATTATAAACATAAAATCCGGATCCTTAACATAAGCTGTTCTTATTCTGCTAAAGCTCGTAATATTGGGGCCTTTACCACTATTGGGAATATCATTTGCGGTCGCTTTTACATCTACATTTCCTGTTATTGATTTGTCATCTTTTTTAAACTGCAATATTATATCTGCCATTCCAAGGCGTTCTTGTGCCTCCACATTTACAAGTCGATACGGATTATTCATATCATCCCTTATCCCTGCAAACACTTCTCCAGCCCAAGCTTCAATCATGGGACCTGCAATTTTATTTATATTTTCTAATGGAAGTCCCATTCGTAAGTTGGTATTAATGATAATCTTATTGTCACCTATTTCTTTTTGTCTATCAAGGATCAAATTCATTTGTCTAATCACAAACTCACTATTTTCTTTATAATCTGTCGATTCTACTGGTACTTTAAAAATCATATCTTCATATTGCATTTTATTTATTCCTCCATTCCGTTACAGAGCGTTTTACGATTCGCTTACAAATTCCATAACATCACCAATATTACAATTCAGAACCAAACATACCTTATACAGGCTTTCCATAGAAACAGTTTCCCCTTTTCCCATTTTCGCTAATACATTAAAACTGATTCCGGCCATTTCTTTTAAATCTGTTCGATTCATTCCTTTATCGATTAATATTTTCCATAATTTATCATAGCATACCGACATATCATTTCTCCCAATGTGTTATTTTCTATGCTTACATTAGGATACCATATTTCACCTCATATCTCAAGATAATCTCCCGAAAAAATGAGTTTTTTCAGAACATACATTCTTTTCATTATGACGAGTAAAGCGAAGATCAAGTCTTTCCCTCCTTGCTCTCCGCCAAACTGCTTACTGGTAAATAATCTCTCTATCCACAATCTCCCTCGCACACGCCTGTATGTTATTCATTCTGCCTACCCATTCCAACGCATTGTCTGCCTTAAACTGCTCCGTGATTCCCTGTGCCTGTTTCATCTGCTCTATGATCCTTTCAAATCGTTCCTGAGCCTGTTCCTCTATGTCTGCCAGATAACTGTTCAGTCTGCCACCCATGAGCAAATCAATATATACATTCCTGTGGTATTCCTTCAAATACCGCAAATGTCTTTGTCCCCATATACCAACAAATCTCGGTTCTTCTTCCTCCGGCAAAGTAAGGCAGGGGATAAAATAATCCCCTTGTCTGATATAAGTACCGCCCATTTCTTCAAAAATTGTTTTCTTCATAATCTGTTCCACCTTTCTTATCGCTCCATGTCTCTGGATTTCTTCTTTGTCCGCTTCGGCTGCTGTCTGCCTTCTTGCTGATAGCTGTGCAGTTTTTTCAGCACACTTGCCTTTGTTGGCGGTTCTGATGTCTTTTCTTTCTTCTGTTCCGTCTGATTTTTCCACTCCTGCAACTCATCGTTATATTCCCGGATCAGCTCCTCCGATTTGTGATATACCTTTGCAAAAGACTGAACATCTGAATAACCTGCCTGTTTGACATTCTGCTCCATATCCGTGTGTATCCGCTTCTCCTGCTTCTCTGCTCGTTCGATTTTTCCCTCTAAGGACTTCCGTTCTTTTCCTTTGAAAAATCCCTTTGTTTCGGAAAGCTGTTTTTTCAGGGAAGAAATCTCCTGCTGTACCTGTTTCATTTCCTGTGACTGCTTCTGGAGTTTTTCCATCAGTATCCACATGTCGTTCCATTCCTGTAAATCAATCTTTGGTACTGGCTTCGGCAGCAGCTTAAATTTGAAAATCATTTCCTGCAAAATGTCTTTCGCCCCACGAATAATTTGCCGGAGCATATCTGGCAGCCAGCCATGTGCCCTTATAGATTGTACCGTTTTGTCTGTAATTTCTTCCTGCTTGACTTTCAGAATATCTTCTTCCGGGACACCTTCCACCAATGCCACATCCACTGTCCGGTTCCATTCCTGCCTTGCTGCATTGTCGGCTCGTATCTCTGCTTCTTTCGGATTGTTCTTTCCGATTTTCTTCGTTGCCAGATACACACCGCCCTGCTGAAAGACAGACAGCTTTTCGGATTCTTCTTTCACATGGCAGTTGATGATCTCTGTGAACATTTCTTTGACTTCTCTCGTAAATGCTTTGCTCTTAAACCACTCCTCTTTCTTAGTAAAGATATGGCTTTCGTAGACTTCTCCCTTGGGGATAATGCTGCACCCTGCCCGGATATTTCCCTGCTCATCTAAAATTTCTTTTTTCGTCCGTCTGTGCTTGCCCTGTTCATCATAAAACATATTTCTGGTAGCAATTTTCACTTCTGGATGCTCCAGCATTTTCCGCTCACTGAATACCAGATGAATGTGATAATTGGTCATTTTCTTATTGTGATGAAGTGCTGCACTGCATTCCACATCATATCTTTTATGAAAGCTGTCTGTAAAAATTCTGACCACATTATCAGGCTTGTACTCCACAAAACTCTCTGGGAGTGCAATGATAAACTCCCGCCCTTCAATACAGTTTCCAGTTGTTCCGCTCGCCTTAAAATCCAACTGATTCTCTCTGGCAAGACTCTTCCAAAACTCTGGCGTTGCTCCTTCTGTCTGATAGGTCGCATATAAATGCTCCTGTCGTTTCGGATTGGAAATATAATCAATTCTTCCCGCCACATCAGACAGCTTGTTTTGTCTGATAAATGAATGTCTGCCTATAAGCATTCTCCTTTCCGGCTTTCGCCTGCTTTACTGTGAGTAGGTGCATAGGCACCTGTTTACGAACTAACTGCCGTTTCCGGCATAAGCCTCGCAGAGCGAAATACGCTGAGCATAAATCGTCAGATTTGTGCGATGGGTGTATTTCGCTCTCAAACGCCGAGGGCTTTGATTTAGTCTGGTATTCTCGCCCGAACATATTCCAAATCGCCGCAATACGGTGTTCCCACCAGATACCATTCCATTGCAGGATTCATCTCCATTCTTGTCCGCACCCACTTATCATCCACGAGAACTTCCATACACTCCCCACAGTGAAATCCTGCATCTACCCATAAGTCCATGGACAACAATCCATATCTGCCATTTTCACAGTTGTAACCTAATCTTCCTTCTCTCATTGTGTGGTTCTCCTTTCCAGCTTTTCCTTGTCTGCTCTATACAGGGGGCGTGCCACGCTCCTGTTCTTACCATTAAGGAAGAATTACCAGCGAAAGCTCTCCGGTACTCCTCGCCTGTCCAAATATTCTTTTTTCGCCTGCTCCCGTTCTTCCTCTGTCGGAGCAGTTTTGAATTTTCCATACAGGTCACGCATTACCATCTTGTCCAGTTTTTTCTCTAATTCCTGTTTGATTTCGTTCTCGCAATCTACATCCTCCATTAAATGAAACCGAAGTAACTGCATGAATAATTCCTGTGATATTTGCACATTTTTCATTCCATCCATCCTTTCCGTGACGGTATGTGACAGCAGTGACGGTTATTTTGATACCGGCTCCGCTGTCAAAAATACCGTCACAACCGTCACGAACTGTCACGCTTTGTCTGTAATGTCTTTCCAGAGCCTCAGTTTTCGTCCCTCATGAGTACGCTCGCTTCTAAAATAAATCCCATGCTCTGCATACAATCTTCCTGCAAGAACATTCAATTTTCTTGTAATCACATGGGGTTGAATTTCGACCTTGACCAGCGATACCAACTCAGTTGCAGAACCTTCCCAATAAGAATTCTCTTTCAGAACAAGTTCCGCTATCTCATCCAGTAAAGGCTCCGGTGGTTCTTTCCACAATTCCGTTTCTGCCCTCTGTAAATCCCACAACAGGGTCTCTGTATTGCGAACAAGATATAACTTCTGGTCTTGCTGATCTCTGCCCGATATCTCCAGCGTTGCCACATTGCCTGTCCGTTTTTCTTTCTGAAGAAGGAATGCTCCGTCTGCCGCTCCAAGCAGTCCACTTGTTCCGGAAATCATGTCAAACTTATCGTCCGCAGTTTGTTTCCGTGTATGATGCACGAGCAGCATACAAAGACAGTGAGCGTCCGCAAAACTTTTTAATCTTGCCATAATCTGATAATCGTTGGCATAGCTGTAATTATCTCCGCCAACCTCACGTACTTTCTGAAGCGTATCAATAATGATCAGCTTCGTATCTGGATGCTCTGCCACAAATCTCGCAAGCTGTTCATCCAGTCCTTTCCCAAGCTGACCGGCAGAAACAGAGAAGTAAAGATTATCCGTACTCTCTGTCCCAAACATCCGGTACAAACGCTCCTGCAAGCGGCGGTAATCATCTTCCAAAGCAAGGTACAGCACTGTTCCTTTTCGGGTCGTATAATTCCAGAGCGGTGTTCCTGTACTAACATGATAGGCAAGCTGTGCCATCAGGAAGCTTTTTCCCAGTTTAGGCGAACCTGCAAAGATATAAGTGCCGGGGTAAAGCAGACCGTCAATCAACGGCTGTTTGCTCCCATACTGCATATCAAACAGCTCATTCATGGAAATAGTTTTGAGATAGGATGGGTCTAAACTCAACTGCATTTCTCGCTGCATTTCCTCAAAACTCTTGATATTTCCCTCATACTCAGATATACTACTGGTAGTCTTTTTAGAAATCGGCTGCTCCGTATCTGCGCCAACAGATACATCCGGAGCAGTCTTTTCTTTTTTATTTTCCATTCTCATCCTCTCCTTTCAGACCGCCCAGAATAATGGCAATCAGCTCAATCACATTCAGCAGTTCCTCATCCACGCTATTTCCGGCTTCGATCCGCTTTAATTCTGTAAGAACATCTGCAAGCTCCATTCTGAGTGCCTTATACACTCTCGGATTGCCCTGTACCACAATCTCCTGATTCAGACAACGGCGGTAGCAATATTCCTGCTTTGGAAGTCCCGATAAAGCAACTGCCTTATTGATGAGTTCATTTTCTTCGGGCGATACCCGAAATCCTACCGTGATATTTCTCCACCGATTTTTGTTATCTCTGTTTTTAGCTGACATTTTCAAAATCTCCTTTCCCTAAATCGTCTAATCTATCTGCCATTTCCGTCTGTTTTGACGGGAACAGATGAGCATATTGATAAGTAATGTCAATGCTTTCATGCCCTACTCGGTCTGCAATCGCCACCGCCGAAAATCCCATATCAATCAGCAAACTGATGTGGCTGTGTCTCAAGTCATGGATACGGATACGTTTTACACCTGCGGTTCTTGCTCCTCTGTCCATCTCGTGATGAAGATAGCTTTTTGTGATGGTAAAGATGCGGTCTTTCTTCTTCAGTCCGTAAAGCATTCCCAAATACTCCTGCATTTCTTCACAGAGGAATCTCGGCATTTTAATGGTACGATTGCTTTTCTTTGTTTTCGGTGTGGTAATCACATCTTCTCCATGCAGTCGCTGATATGATTTATTGATTCTGACAGTTTCTTTCTCAAAATCAAAATCGGCTGCGGTCAGTGCCAGCAATTCTCCTTCCCGGATGCCGCACCAGTAGAGCATTTCAAACGCATAAAAGGAAATCGGCTTGTCCATCATTTCAAAAGAGAACTTCTTATATTCTTCTTTTGTCCAGAACAGCATTTCCTTGTGTTCCTCACTCCCCATGTTTCCTGCTTTAGCGGCTGGATTGGAACGCAGCTCGTAATAACGTACCGCATGATTAAAAATGGCTGACAACTGATTATGCAGTGTTTTCAGATAGGTCTGCGAATACGGTTTTCTCTTATCATCCCGATAGGCAAGCATTTCATTCTGCCATGCGATAACCTCTTTTGTGGAAATCTCACTGATTTTCAGCTTTCCGAAATAAGGTAAAATCTTTGTGCGGATGATATGCTCCTTGGTCATCCATGTGTTTTCTTTCAGTCGGCTTTTCATGTCCCGGATATACAGCTCTGTAAATGCTTCAAAGCTCATGTCCATGTCCGATGAGTTCTGCAACTGAAACATCTGCTCCCATTCCTGTGCTTCCCTCTTGGTAGCAAATCCACGCTTGCATTTCTGCTTACGCTCGCCTTTCCAGTTGATATATCTGGACATCACATACCATGTTCCATTGTCCTCGTTCTTAAATACCGGCATCACTGTTCCTCCTTTCCCATTCCATAGAGTCTTTCATTGAAATACTGGCGATTCACTCGCCCGGAAATCGTAATAAATCCTTTTTCTTTCAGTTCATCATTGAGCCGCTTGATCAACTTATAAGCATACGGCTTCGATACGCTCAACTCCTGTGCCACTTCTTCGGCACAAATAAATTTGTTGTTCATCTTATCATCCCTTTCCTTGATTTTTTATTGCCGTTCTATCCGAAGGAAGTTCCAGCAGGCATCCCCTGTTCGGTGCTGTGGTGTCCCAATCTGCCGCAGCAGATCAGGTGCTCGCTTGCTTTCTGGCAAGGTCTTGGCGGTTTGTGCTGTTCGGACGGTCATTTAGTTTTTGTTAAACTTATTTGTTTAATTTTGTTTTATTATACTAAGCATATTTGTTTGTGTCAAGTGGCTTTTCGGAAAATATTAAACTTTTTTGTTTTGTATTATATTGACTTCACCTAAACATATCTGCTATACTCCATGTATATCATGTGTAAGGAGTGAATACTGTTATGGCGATTGGAGAAAGAATCCATTTTTTCCGCCTTTTGCGTGGAATGACACAAAAATATCTGGGTACGATTGTCGGCTTTCCGGAGCGAAGTGCCGATGTACGCTTAGCACAATATGAAACTGGAACACGGAAACCCAAAGCAGAACTTACCGCAGCATTGGCACAGGCACTGGATGTTTCCCCTCATGCCCTCGATGTGCCTGATATTGACAGCTATGTTGGTCTGATGCACACTTTATTTACCCTTGAAGATCTGTACGGTCTGACTGTCAGCGAAGCAGATGAGGAAATCTGTCTGAAAGTCGATACTTCCAAAGGAAAAGAAGCTCACGAACTGCTGAAAATGCTGTATATATGGAAAGAGCAGGCTGACAAGCTATCTTCCGGTGAAATCAGCAAAGATGAATACGATACCTGGCGTTATCACTATCCAGAGTTCGATACCACACAGATCTGGGCGAAGGTTCCGTCTCAGGAACTCAGCGACGCACTGGTTAAAATTCTCAAATCCGATAAATAAAGACGGCAAAAAGCCCTTAGCTATGAGTTTCATACCCACAGCTAAGGGCTTTCTAATATGGATTATTCGTTGCACAGCCACTATTCAATCATTCTCCAACTCTAAAACCACTGGATTACAAGAATAATGGCTCTCTTGCAACTGTTATCAAATTGTTATCAAAAGACTTTTTGAAATGCCGGAAACCCGCATAAACGCTTGGTTTGCTAAGCTTTTTTGTTTATTCAAACTCAATCGTTGCCGGTGGCTTTCCGGTGCAGTCATAGAGTACGCGGTTGATGTGCGGTACTTCGTTGACGATACGACTTGACACGATTCCAAGAACATCCCACGGGATCTCGGCTGCCTCAGCGGTCATGAAGTCGATCGTGTTGACTGCGCGCAGGGCTACGGCGTAATCATAGGTTCTCTCATCGCCCATAACGCCTACGGAACGCATATTGGTCAGGGCTGCAAAGTACTGACCGATTCCGCGGTCAAGTCCTGCCTTTGCAATCTCCTCGCGGTAAATCGCATCCGCTTCCTGAACCATCTTTACCTTCTCAGCGGTTACCTCGCCGATGATACGGATTCCAAGACCCGGACCCGGGAACGGCTGACGGTAAACAAGTTTCTCCGGAATGCCAAGCTCCAGTCCTGCCTTACGAACCTCATCTTTGAACAGGTCGCGTAACGGCTCGATGATCTCCTTGAAATCAACATAGTCAGGAAGTCCTCCGACATTGTGGTGGGACTTGATGACTGCGGATTCTCCGCCCAGTCCACTCTCTACAACGTCCGGGTAAATCGTTCCCTGAACAAGGAAATCTACCTTTCCGATTTTCTTTGCCTCTTCCTCGAAGACACGGATGAACTCTTCACCGATGATCTTACGCTTGTGCTCCGGCTCCTCTACGCCTTTGAGCTTTGCATAGAAACGATCCTGTGCGTTGACACGGATGAAGTTCAGCTTGTACGGACCGTTCGGTCCAAATACTTCCTCTACCTCATCGCCCTCGTTCTTGCGCAGAAGGCCGTGATCTACGAATACACAAGTCAGCTGATCGCCGACTGCCTTTGCCAGCATAACCGCTGCAACGGAGGAGTCTACACCACCGGAGAGCGCACAAAGCACCTTTCCGTCGCCTACCTTCTCGCGCAGAGCCTTTACGGTATGCTCAACGAAGTGATCCATCTTCCAGTCGCCTGCACATCCGCAGACTTTGTATACGAAGTTGGACAGCATCTTTGTTCCCTCTACGGTGTGAAGAACCTCCGGATGGAACTGGATTGCATACAGATTCTTCTCTGCACACTCCGCAGCTGCTACCGGGCAGTCCGGGGTATGAGCGATGATCTTAAATCCCGGTGCTTTCTCCTCGATGTAATCGTTGTGGCTCATCCAGCAGATCGTCTTCTCGGAAACATCACCAAACAGAGCACTGCTCTGATCTACGGTCACTTCGATCTTTCCATACTCACGAACAGGAGCCTTGCATACATGTCCGCCAAGAACATGCATCATCAGCTGTGCGCCGTAGCACAGTCCCAGAACCGGAACTCCAAGTTCAAACAGTTCCTTGCTGCAAGTTGCTGCACCTTCCTCATAGCAACTGTTCGGACCACCGGTAAGGATAATGCCCTTCGGGTTCATCTCTTTAATTTTCTCGATGCTGGTCTTGTAGGAATAAATTTCACAGTACACATTACATTCCCGGACCCGGCGTGCCACTAACTGATTGTACTGGCCACCAAAATCGATCACAATGATTTTCTCTCTGTTCACGAGTTGTCTTCCTCCTGGTATTTGTCCGGTCGTCAAAACGCCCGGCATTTTCTCATTTACTACTTTACTACTGTTTGTTGCTTAACATATAGCTCTTTTGTTGCGACAAGCAGAATCTGCCATGATACACCGCATCCGGATTCTGCTCTCCCAAACATTATACATAATTTATCCCGCGGATACAAGAGGGATTCTCATTTATACTTCGTTCTCGTTATTATAACTGTTACCGTACACGGGTAGGCATTTTCTGAGCTGAAAATGCCGTATGATACAGTGGTAGCAACGCTTCAAATTCATGCTCCATCATAAATCACTCTAACTTTACATGATAGATACGTTGATGATAATGCGATCTTAAGGCTTGTTCCAATAACTTAATTCATCACAAACAATTGCCCTCACTTTTCTTTACCGGATTTCCGAAATCTCTGAATCTCCTTCATCAACGTCTTTGCACTCGCAATCATCTCATCAAATGCGCCAAACTTGTAAAGATTCATAATCAGAATTCCGATCGGGACTGCAAGAATCATTCCGGAAATTCCGCGAAACTTAAATCCCAGATATAGAAACACGAGCGTCATCAGAGGAGAAAATCCCATCGTGTCGCCGACAATCTTCGGCTGTACAATCTGGCGCACAACCTGAGTCAGCACATAGAGCACGGCAAAACCCATCGCCAGCGCATACTCGCCCGCAAGTAATTTGATGATCGCCCACGGAATCAGCACCGTTCCCGTTCCAAACAATGGAAGAAAATCAAGAATTGCGATCAGAATTCCAAGTAGAACTGCATAGTGCACGCCGAGCACGAGAAATCCCACTGCAAGAATCACGGCAACAACAAACATGATCTTAAACTGTGCGAGAAAATATCCGCCAATCAGCCGTTTCGTTTCTTCTTTCAAATGATTCCAATAACGACTTCCGCCCTCTGGGATATACTTTTTCCAGAAATCAATGACCTTTTCCTGCTCTGCAATAAAAAAATAGGCGGAGAGAATCGTCATGATCACACTCACGAGAATATTCGGAATCTTCATCGCGACGTTTCCTGCCACTTCCACAGTCGGAGATGCCATTTTCTGAACGAGAATGCTGAGCGTCGCGCCCACATTTCCGGTAAATTCCTGCCACGAATCCTGTATATTATCAGGAAGAAGCGCAAATACATGAGCAAATCGCAGAGTAATCGCATTTGCTTCCTCAACTGCCTGTCGATACAGCTCCGGCAAATGTTTTCCGAGATCAATCGCCTGCATCACAAGCCAGGAAATAATCCCATACCCAAGCCCGATAATCAGCGCAAGTACGGCTATCACAATCAACACGGAACTGTGACGGCGAACAAGTCGCACTCTCCGCTCCAAAAATTTCACAAGCGGATTTGCAATAAGCGCAATGATCCACCCGATCACAAAGGGCAAAAAAAACTTTAAAAGTCTGGGACCCAGCAGACAGACTGCCAGAATCTCCACAATCGGAATTGTAAGATTTAAAATCAGTCTGAGATATTTCTTCTTCCAGTCTTCCATTCTGCCACCTTCTCTCAATCTTTTCCTGCGCATCCACTCTGAGTTATACCTTTCTAGTGTGCAATAGCCAAAAACTCTCCAAGAAATGCAAACAGTGCTTCCATCTCTTCTCTTGTGCCGATCGTGATTCGCAGATAATTGTCGAGTCTCGGCTGTTTGAAGTAGCGCACATAGATCTGCTCCGCCTTCAGCGCCTCAAAAATCTTCTCTGCCGGCACGCGCTCATGTGTCGCAAAAATGAAGTTTGACTTGGAATCCGGGAAGGAAAATCCGAGTTCGCGAAGTTTCAGCTTCGACCACTCTCTCGTATCGATGATCTTTGCGAGTGTCTCCTTGAAGTATGCATCATCCTTCACAGCTTCCACACCGAGAATCTGGGACGGCATGTTCATTGTATAAGAATTGTAGGAATACTTCACATCGTTCAGCGCCTTGATCAGATCCGGATGACCCATCGCAAAACCGATTCTCATTCCTGCCATTGAGCGGGATTTGCTGAATGTCTGCACGACAAGCAGATTTTCATACCTGTCGAGTAACGTTCTTGCGCTCTCCCCGCCGAAATCAACGTAAGCCTCATCCACAATCACAACGACATCCTGATTGTGCTTCAAAATATCTTCCACTGCGTCCAGCGACAGAAGCAGTCCCGTCGGTGCATTCGGGTTCGGGAAGATCACACCGCCATTCTCACGATAGTAGTCCTCCGGACGAATCCGAAAATCCTCATCCAGAGCCGGTGTCTCAAACGGAATCTGGAACAGATCCGCCCACACCTTGTAAAACGAATAGCTGACATCCGGGAAAAGCACCGGCTTTTCTGAATTGAAAAAGGTCATAAATGCCATTGCAATCACATCGTCAGAACCCACACCGACAAAAATCTGATCATCTCCAAGGTCGTAATACTCTGCAAGAGCATGCACGAGATCGGTAACTGCCGGGTCCGGATATTTACGGAAGCGGTCATAATCCATCTCTCTCATTGCTTTCTGTACGCCCGGTGCTGGCGGATAAGGATTCTCATTCGTATTCAGTTTGATCAGGCGATCTCCCTTCGGCTGTTCTCCCGGAACATAAGGAACTACTTTTCGTATATTTTTCTCCCAAGCTTTCATCTTCTGTTCTCCTCCTGTCGGCTCACATCTTTTTTACATCTCGCCTATCGCATTTATCATCTATCTGCTCTCACAGTTCTGACCTTACAGCCCTGTTGTCACAGTCCTGTTCTCATAGCCCTGTTCATACAGCTCTGTTGCCACAACTCTATTTTTACAGTTCTATTTTTACAGTGCCATTCTCACGGCTTACTTTTGCTTATTTTCGCTTACTTTCGCTTATACTCCTTATTTCAGCTTATATTCCTGTGCCAGTTTCTCAAATGCCGGCATTGAGCGCTCAATCTGCTCATAGGATACGCAGTACGCGATGCGCACATACCCCGGACATGCAAACGAGCTTCCCGGAACGAGCAGAAGGTTGTACTTCTGAGCGGTTGCACAGAATTCTTTCTCATCCGGAACCGGGGACTTCACAAACAGGTAGAAAGCACCCTCCGGTTTGATGCAGGTAAATCCACACTCGCGCAGTCCCTCGTAGAGACGATTGCGGTTGCGGTCATAGGCCTCAAGATTGACACTTGCTCCCTTCTCAATGCAACGCTTGATAACTCTTTGCATCAGCGACGGAGCATTGACACAGCCGTTTACACGGTTTGCGATCGTTGCAGCGGTGAAGACCTCTGCACTGTCTTTCATCTCATCCGGAATCACAAGATAACCGATTCGCTCACCCGGAAGGGACAGGGACTTGCTGTAAGAATAGCAGACAACAGTATTTGCATAGTATTTCGTCACATACGGCACTTCCACACCATCGTATGCGAGCTCGCGGTACGGCTCATCGGAGATCAGCACAATATCGGTTCCAAACTCTTTTTCCTTCTCTCTGAGGATCTCACCAAGTCTGGTCAGGGTTGCATCAGAGTAAACGACACCGGTCGGGTTGTTCGGCGTGTTGATGATAACTGCCTTCGTCTTCTCGTTGATCTTCTCGACGAACTCGTCAAGGTTCGGCTGGAAGTCAACGGTATTCGGGGAAACGACAACGAGCTCTCCGTCGTAGTTTCTGACATATCCGCCGTACTCCACGAAATACGGGGCAAACGCAATAACCTGATCGCCTGGATTCAGAATCGTTTTTAAGATCACATTCAGACCACTCGCCGCGCCGACTGTCATCAGAATGTTATTCTGGTGAAATGCAGTGCCGAAGCGCTGATTCAGAGAATCGGCAATTGTCGCACGCACATCCTCATAACCGGCATTGCTCATGTAACCGTGAACAAACGTCGATTCCTCCTCCATCAGGGTCTCCACAATCGCCTCATTCACCTCTTTCGGTGCTGGAACGTTCGGATTTCCCAGACTGAAATCATAAACATTCTCGGCTCCATAAATGGATGCCAGACGTTTGCCCTCCTCAAACATAACTCGGATCACCGAATTATTTGCCACAAGTGGTTTCATTTTCTCAGAAATCATCATAATATATTCTCCTTCCCGCGCCCATTCCTGCGTATTTCTTTTCATTTCTTTTAGTTTGTCTTTATCGCCGGTGTTCGCTGATATGATAATAAACCGCCAGAATTCCCGTTACAATCAGATAAAACCAGGTCGTTGTATTGGAAAACCAGGTGGTAAAAAACGATAACATCAGATAAGCCCCCATCTGTGCATAAAGCAGATACCCCATCGGATTGTGCATCTCTCGCAGTTTCACAACAAGCAGATAGGCGACAAATCCCAGCAGGCAGGAGAAAACCAGCACTCCGATCCATCCGAAGTCATAGTAGGCATCGTAAAACATCGTCAGCGTTGTCAGTTCCTTCTTATCCACAAAAATCGGGAAATTAATCAACTGCGGGAAGAAAAATTTGAGTCCCGTCAGTGCCCAAAGCGGAAACAGTCCCTTCATTCCCATGGAATGAGTTGTCAGAGATTCCACCAGACAGTTGAAATTGTCATAGTTGTTTGCAATGTACATGTACGGCTGGGTGATGAAAATCGGCATGTGCTCCCATTTCATCTCAAAAATGCCGTTTAAGTAAACGACATCATGACTTCTCGCCACAGTCAAAATCAGATATACCGGAATGATCACCACAAACAGGATCAGGAGATACGCAGGCTGAAAGAGCTTCTGAAGCGAGATATAGGTAAACGTCGCCAGCACCACCGCAAAAATAAACTGAAATCTGGAGACACAGAGAATCGGAATCAACAGAGAGATCAGCGTCATCACAATCGCCGTCACTGCACACCGACTGCTCTCACGTCCTCTCGCCATATGAAAATACAAAACGGTCAGAGAGGGGATGAGCACACACGATACTGTGATGTAGTGAATACCAGTCAGATGAAACTCTGAGTATGCATGCGGAACACCGCGAACCAGAAACGGCACATATCCGAGAACAACTGCCTCACTCGCAAATGCCAGCGCAGAAACTACGGTCAGTCCGCAGATCATGTGAAAGACCGGTGCCGGGTTTCCGGTGTATCCTCTCCAGCGTCCGTAGTGGTCGTGACCGGAGCCGTAAATCTGGGTCAGAATCTCAAAGACTACCCAGAATCCGATGTAGGCAAGTGCGAGACAGATCCATGTCATCACCGACCAGTCTGTCTGAAGCCTGCTTAACTTCAGGCACGCGATACCCTCGCCTCCCACCCAGAAAAGCGAGAAGAGCGCACGCAGATGAATCAGGTTCTGCGTCTTTCGGTACTCCGAATAGTACAGCCAACACGCCGATCCAATCATTACTGCTCCGGACAGCAGATAAATTCCAAATCTCGCCAGAATAAAACTGACAACGTAACAAATCAAATAAACTATCATCGTTTCCTCTTCCATCCCATCTTGTTTGTATGTATTTTTCTTTCGCTGTGTTGGTGTCCAGCCATCTTCGTCGCATAATGGGACGTGTAGAAAGAGAGCCCGCATCTGCGGACTCTCCTTGTCTCACTTATCCAATAAATGCCCGCATGTAATCCTCAACTTCTTTCACCGTCACAAAGCTCATCGCCTTATCTGCGACTGCCTGAAGTTCCTCGATGCTGTAATTCGTGATCAGCTTTCTCGAATACAGGATTGCAGATGCACTCATGCTGAACTCATTCAGACCAAATGCCAGCAGAAGCGGAATCATCATCGGATCGCTCGCCGCCTCACCGCACATGCCGACCATGATGCCAGCCTCTCTTGCGCAGGTGATCACGCGCTTGATACTGCGCAGAACCGCCGGATTTAACGGAGAGTAGAGATAGGATACCTTGTCATTTCCGCGGTCTACGGACATCGTGTACTGCGTCAGATCGTTCGTTCCAATGCTGAAGAAGTCTACTTCCTTCGCAAATGCATCTGCCATCAGGGAAGCGGCTGCGGTCTCAACCATGATGCCAACCTGAATATCCTTCTTGTAAGCGATTCCCTCGCCGTCCAACTCCTTCTTGATCTCCTCGATCAGAGCCTTTGCCTCGCGGTACTCGTCAAGACAGGTCACCATCGGGATCATGATGCGGATATTTCCGTAAGCACTTGCTCGCAGGAGTGCTCTCAACTGTGGGCGGTAAACGTCATCCTTTCTGTCTAAGCAGAAACGGATTGCACGGTAGCCTAAGAATGGGTTCTCATCCTTCTCAAGACCCATATACGGGATCTCCTTGTCACCGCCGATGTCGAGGGTACGAATGATAACCGGCTTGCCCTCCATCTTCTCTGCGACGGTCTTATAAGCCTCAAACTGCTCCTCCTCGGTCGGCATTGCGACGCGGTCCATGAAAAGGAACTCGGTACGGAACAGACCGATACCCTCTGCGTCGTACTGTAAAACCTTCTCGACATCCTCCGGCTTTCCGATGTTTGCGACAAGCTCGATCGTCACACCATCCTTCGTCACGGTCGGCTTTCCGATGTACTGCTCAAGTTCTTTCTTTTCCTTCAGGAATTTCTCGCGCTTTGCGCTGTACTCCTGCTCCACCTCTGCAGTCGGGTTCACATAGACAACGCCCTCAGAACCGTCGAGAACAACGGTATCGCCATTTGCCACCTTCTTCAAAAAGTCTGTAACTGCAACAACTGCCGGAATCTCCAGTGCGCGCGCAAGAATTGCGCTGTGGGAAGTCTTTCCGCCAAGCTCGGTCACAATACCCGTCACATGCTTCGGGTTGATGCCTGCGGTCATCGACGGAGTCAGATCCTTTGCGACGAGAATGCTTCCCTCCGGAAGTGCGGAGATGTCCACAGACTCGACACCGAGAAGAACTCTCTGCATACGGGTCTTGATGTCGCGCATATCGGTTGCACGCTGCTGCATCAGCTCATCATCCATGGAAGCGAACATATCTGCATAAGTTGTGCAGACCTGCTCAATCGCATACTCACTGCAAATGCCCTCGCCGGTGATCGTATTCTCGATCTCCCCGGTCAGCATCGGGTCCATCAGAAGCATCAGATGACCCTGCATAATCTCGGCTTCTTTCTCCCCTACTCTCGTAGCCAAATCTGCTGCCATGCGCTCCGTATCCTTCATTGTCTTGTCAAGCGCCCCCTTAAAACGCTCAACCTCTGCGGTCTTGTCTGCGACAGCCTCTCTCTTGATGACTAACTCTGCCTCTTCCACAATCACTGCTTTTCCGATACCGATTCCGGAAGATGCATTTGTTCCCTTAAACATACCTTTTTCCTCCTTATTAATTAAACCTTTTATTTTATATGTGAAACTCCATCGGAATGAGGTTCTGAATGTTTCTTTTGTTCCTCTGCGACCACACTCAGCTTTTCTCCCCCCGGAGATACACGCAAAGATAAAAAACCTATAAAATAAAGCCTTAAAAATCCGGCGAAACCGGCGGTCTTTTTATTCCCCTAAACCGCTCTCGACGAGGCGAATCATCGCTTCCATCGCCTCTTCCTCGTCCGGTCCGTCACAGACAAACTCAATCTGATCTCCACATTTGACGCATGCCCCCAAAACGCTGAGCACACTCTTTGCATTTGTCTCATTTCCATTTCCAGACTTGAATTTTATCGAAGATTTGTATCGAATCGCCTCGTTGCAGAGCATCCCTGTCGGACGCAGATGCAGACCAGACGCATTTTTAATCGTAACGTTTCTGCTTATCACTGCTGTGTTCCTCTTTCTCTTTTATCAATTTCATCCATGATTCTATCTGTTTTCATCAATCCTGGGCACTGCTCTCCGTCGCAACTCCGGATGATTCTGCCGTCTCATTCTGTCCGCCCGTCGGTGACCCCGTCTCCGCACTCTCCGTCTCCGCCGGGGAAGTTCCGATAATCATCACCGGAGCCTGGGAGGAGACCTCCACTGTAAATACCGTGTAAGAGACAATCCGATACGCACTGCTGTCCGCAAACTTTAAAACTCCGCGGTTGCTTCCCGCTGTCATTCCCGAAAGATTCAGGGAAGCTCCGAGCTGGGATGCCACAACGCCATTGATATTTTCTGCAAGACCCTGAATCGTCACATCGATCTGGGTCGGATTCAGGCGATAAGTCATATTGTCAGACTGTCCGGTGAGTGAAATGTCGCTCTCCGTCAGCGTGATTGTGCGGTTGATCAACTTCTCGACTCTCAGGCGTACTTCCACGATTGGACTCTCCGACTCGGCAAGCGTCACACCTTCCGGAAGATAAGAAGTCAGGTTGATCGTGACCACCTTATCCGCAGTCGCTCCGCTCACATCGAGTTCTGTCGCCGGAATCGTGATCTTCGTCAGATCAGCAAGAGTATCTTTCGATCCGTTGACCTTGACGTTCTTGACACTGCTCGTCACTCCGACATACTGGTATCCGGTTCCCGCGCTTCCTGTCACCTCAAAATCCAGTTGAAGTTCTTTTACCTTGTCGACGGTCAGCTGATATTCAACCTCCGGGGAGTCGACCTGAATCCGGTCGATCTTTCCGCTGTCCATCAGCGAATTGCCGTTTGCATCGTAAAAGACGAGCTTCGCGGTTCCCTTGCGGTCTGCGCTGAGTCCGGTTTTGTCGATCTCTACACCGACCCGGCTGATCAGTCCAACCTGAGAAACCGGTCCCTCGAGTGTCACTTTCGACGGGGAGAGCTTGACCTCGCTGATCGCGTAACCGTCCATCTCCGTTCCAATCTCCCGAACCTGAATGTCAAACGGTTTTGACTGAAGTTCCTCCGTCACAACGCGAACAACGCCCGGTCGCGCCTCAGCACTGTAAATCAGGCTTTTGTTGTTGACGATCTCAATATTGACCGGAACCGATCCGGTCACATCGTAGAGATCTGCCAGATCGATGTAGGCGCGAAAATCAGAAGCCTGAACCCGATAGGAATCTCTCGTGTGCGTCTCATATCGGACGGTCACCGTATTTTTTCCGCTGATCTCATACGTTCTTCCCGCAGAGGTCAGCACCTGCTCATTCTTGATCTCTAAAGGCACCTCTTTGCTGTCATCAACCATCGGATTGGACACATTCATTACCACCAGCCAGACAAAAAACGCCACAAAGATCGAAAGAATTTTTAAACCGAGATTATTTATTAGTTTTTCTTTCATTCTTACGTTTTCCCTTCCAAATCATAAACCGGTTGGTTCCGGTGTCTGTCCGCTCCTCCATTCCTGCGAGCGAGACACGCAAGGTCTCAGCGTCCGGAATGTGTCGCAGGGAGCCTGCCTCAACGAGGGAGACTCTTCCTGTCTCCTCCGATACAACAACTGTGATGCTGTCTGTCACCTCACTGATTCCGACTGCCGCACGGTGGCGTGTTCCGAGATCCTTGCTGATCTCCATGTTGTCGGAGAGTGGCAGATAACAGGTCGCCGCCGCCACCCGGTTGCCCCGGACAATCACAGCTCCGTCGTGAAGCGGAGTATTGTGTTCAAAAATATTGATCAGAAGCTGACTGCTGACCACTCCGTTGATCTCGATTCCGGTTCGCTCGATCTCCTTGAGTGGCATGTTGCGCTCAATTACGATCAGCGCACCTGTCTTCACCTTCGCCATCTCAAATGTCGCCTTCACGATCTCATTGACCGTCCGGTCGGTGAATCCGGTGTTCTCCTTGCCGTCATCAAAGGAAAACCACTCAGAAATCAGATTCTTGCTTCCAAGCTGTTCGAGCGCCTTTCTCATCTCCGGCTGGAAGATAATTACCAGCGCCATCACAGCAATACTTCCTGTCCTCTCCATGAGCCATAGGATTGTATCAAAATGGAACAAAGCTGCCAGAAGTACAAAAATCAGAATCATGGCGATGCCTCTCAGCAGATACCATGCCCGTGTGCTCTTGAACCACAGCAGTGCATAATACACCAGGATTCCAAGAATAATGATCTCTGCCAAACTTGATATTGAAATCCTTGGCAAGAAGGAGAGCCAGGACCGCGCACCGTCAAAAGCCGCTCCCAGATTCTGGATCATGCCCGCCATATCTATGCCTCTCTTTCCCCGTCCTATTTTATCTGTGCAGTCCGTTCCGCTCACTCGTTACCGTTCATGCTCTGCACAAACGGTAACGGGTTCTACTCCCGTTCTATCTCCTCACGGCGTATCCGGTGTTTTCTCCCCGGATTGTTCATCCGCTGAACCCGGATCTCCGGCTGAGAAACCGTCAGCTTCGGCACTGCCTTCACATAGTAAACGTAGTCATCGTCTTCAAAATGCGTATACTCGGTTCTCGTGTAATCGACCGAGAATACAAAAAAATGATAAATCAATGCGAGAAAAATCGAAATCAATGTCCCGATCACGATCTCTCCGATCGGAAATGAGACATTGAAGAGATAATCTCCCGCAAACACAACAGTCAGCTGTGCGATCGTCCCAAACATGATTGCAAGCATCCATGCATAATTCACAGAGCGATTCCGAATCAGATAGACAACCAGAATTCCCACCGCACAGGCGCCCATCATCACAAATATCTCACGGTTTCCCATCAATGCCCGGATGATCTGCACATACTTCTGTGCAAGATCCACGGAGGCATCATTCGTAAGCACTCCCGCATTCTGCTTCACATACAGCAGAATATAGGAAATCATGACGCCACAGCTGACTGGAATAATCGCAAGCAGACTTCCCGAAAGACCCGCAAGCAGAGGAACTGCAAGCGGAATCTTTAAGAGAATCGCCATCGGTGTCAGAACCAGCCAGAAACTGTCTCCCGGCTGGAATCCATAGTACAGCAGTGCGATGATCACGAGAATCGCCGTCGTCAAAAGCATAATCTCCAAAGACACTGCATAAATATGCGCAAGCATCACTCCCGCCATCAGAAGGCTGATCGCCCCATAAGGCAGAAACGCGCCGAGCAGTGCAAGAAGCGGGGTAACCCAGATTTCTTTTAACTGCGTCTGAAATCCGATATTCTGATTCAGCAGGATCAGCGCTGTCAGCGTAAAGACGAACTTCACAATCCCGTCTGTCAGCGTCGCATATCCTCCATAAAATGCCTTCAGCCGTTCTTTAAGTTCGAGTAGTAGCATCATCATGTCGGCTACCCTCCTTCGTCAGTTCTTTCGTCCGGCTCTGAAACTCATACCGTTTCTCCAGACGTCTCAGTTTTGCAACATATACCTTCATTCCGCGCCGAGCATACTCATACCGGCTCTTCGCGACATGAACGGCAATCGCCAGATATCCAACAAGCCCGATCACATAAAACACACAGGCACTGCGCACATGCTTCATCACAAGATCCAGGCTTGCCGTATCGAGAAGCGACTCCATGCTGTAAAGCATCCAGATCACCGCCACCAGGAAGTAACAGAAGGTATACGAAAAGAATGCGTGTAACATCCGACTGCTGATGTAGTCGCTCATGAAGTACCGGTTAGCGGGACAAATGTGCTTTCCCTCTCGTTTTTCAAAGAAAGAAATTCCCGCCATCAGTTTAATCTTGTCCTCGTTCAGCATAATTCATCCTTTATTTTTTAGATCGTATTAAAGTATATCATAATTGCAGGGTCTGCGCCAGTGGATGAGTCCGAAAATTGCATCAAATTCCATTCCTGTGTTAGTGTTCACACGCCTTGCAAACAGCAACATTTTTTGTTGTGATGCACTTGGCACTTAAGCCTCATCGTAAATCTTTTTCAGGAAAGCGACATCACTGTGATAGCGCTCCTTGTTGGAATTCTCCAAAAGCATCGTCACATACGGTTTTTCCTTCTTGAGCCACGAGAGAATCGGCTGATAATGGAAGAGACCATCTCCGACATGCTCAAACTCCGGCTCGCCGTTCTCCATGCGGAAATCCTTGATGTGGAGCATGCTCACGCGGTCACCGTAAAGCTCAAGAGCACGCGCAATCACAGCATCCTGTTCCTTGTAGTTCTCTGCACTGATTAAGTTTACCGGATCGAGAATCGCCTCCACATTCGGAGAATCGATGTCATCGAGGAAACGGCGCATTTTATCCGGAGTGCAGAGCGTGTGATCGTGAACAGCTTCGACGCCGACAGTCGCACCGAGTTTCTCTGCCGCGCGGACAATCTGTCCCATCGTATCGAGGAAAATCTGATAGCTCTCCTCGGTGTAGGTCTCCGGAACAACAGAGAAATCTCGGCTGTAACGTCCGGTCTCCGTTCCGACAAGATCTGCACCGATGATCTTTGCGTATTTCAGATGCTCAATAAATTTTGCGATCGAAGCCTGACGCACTTCCCTGTCCGGATGAATCGGATTGATGTAACAGCCAAGCACTGCCACATGGATGTCGCGCTCCTTTAACTTCTCGGCAATCATGTGTGCCATTCCCGGGGAATAATGACCAGGTGCAAAATCAAATCCCGAAATCGACTTTCCGAATGCGAGCTGAATCTGATGAATTCCATTCTCCTTCACCGTATCAAGTACCGTATCGATATCTGCCTTTGCGCACAGGTCGTGGCAACGCATTCCGCAATTCATTCTTTCCATAAAATATTATCCTCTCCTGATTTTTCTATTTTTTACCACCATGTTATCTTACGGCACTTTCAGTTTCATAAGTGCCTGCATCTGAACAATAACCTTCGTGGACAGTATAACATAAAAAAGAAAAAAAAGATACCGCCGTGTCAAACACGACGGTATCTTTTTCATTCAAAACTTTATTCATCTACGCTATAGTTCGGAGCCTCTTTTGTGATGTGAATATCATGCGGATGGCTCTCTCTCAGAGCTGCGGCAGAGATCTTCACGAACTTACCGGTCTCCTGAAGAGTCGGGATATCCTTTGCTCCGCAGTATCCCATTCCTGCGCGAAGACCACCAAGCATCTGGAATACGGTATCCTCTACCATACCCTTGTATGCAACACGTCCCTCAACGCCTTCCGGAACGAGCTTCTTTGCGTCGGACTGGAAGTAACGGTCCTTACTGCCATTCTCCATTGCTGCGATCGAACCCATGCCACGGTATACTTTGTATTTTCTTCCCTGATACAGCTCAAAAGAGCCCGGGCTCTCGTCGCAACCTGCGAACAGGCTACCCATCATGCAGACATTACCGCCGGCTGCAATCGCCTTCGTGATGTCTCCGGAGTACTTGATTCCTCCATCTGCGATGATCGGGATTCCATATTCCTTTGCAACTGCGTAGCAGTCCATAACAGCGGTGATCTGCGGAACACCGATACCTGCAACGACACGGGTCGTACAGATGGAACCAGGTCCGATACCAACCTTAACTGCGTCTACACCAGCCTCGATCAGAGCCTTGGTTGCTTCGCCAGTTGCAACGTTTCCTGCGATAACCTGAAGATCCGGATATTTCTCCTTGATCATGCGAACGCAGTTCAAAACGTTCTGAGAATGACCGTGAGCGGAGTCAAGCACAACTACGTCAACGTGTGCCTTCATCAGAGCCTCTACGCGGTCGAGAACATTTGCGGTGATGCCGAGTGCAGCTCCGCAGAGCAGACGACCCTGTGCATCCTTTGCAGACAGCGGATACTTGATCTGCTTCTCAATATCCTTGATCGTGATCAGACCCTTGAGGTTGAAATCATCATCGACGATCGGCAGTTTCTCAACTCTTGCCTTTGCAAGGATGCGCTTTGCCTCCATCAGAGTAATGCCTTCCTTTGCAGTTACAAGATTCTTGGAAGTCATGCACTCACGAATCTTCTTGCTGAAATCCTCCTCGAACTTCAGATCACGGTTGGTGATGATTCCCACCAGCTTACGTCCTTCTGTGATCGGAACACCGGAGATGCGGAACTTGCCCATCAGCTCATCTGCATCCTTGAGTGTGTGCTCCGGAGAAAGGAAAAATGGGTCTGTGATGACACCGTTCTCAGATCTCTTTACCTTATCGACTTCTTCCGCCTGAGCTTCAATCGACATATTTTTGTGTATAATGCCGATACCTCCCTGACGTGCCATAGCGATCGCCATGCGGTGCTCCGTAACTGTATCCATACCAGCACTCATCAGCGGAATATTCAGCTTGATTTTCTTGGTCAGGTAAGTCGTCAGATCTACCTGATTCGGGATAACCTGTGAATAAGATGGTACGAGAAGAACGTCATCAAATGTAATGCCGTCACCAATAATTGTACCCATTATCATTTCCTCTCTTTCTTTCGTTTTTTTCAGGGTAAGCAACGTTCCTGTACCCAGTAAGGAGATGCTTACTCCGTGTTATTAGTTACCTAGTCTAACAAAAAACTTTCTGATTGTCAAATCTTTTTTTTCATCAGAATTGAGCGAATTCTTTTTGTCTAAAATGTTTGATTATTCGCAATTTTCTGTTTCTTATAAATAATTTAAAATCTTCTTATAAATCCAGACAGCCCACTGACCGGTATCACGCGCCAATTCTGCGCAAGCGTCAACTTGAAGCAATATAATACCGGTATCCTGTTCTCTCAGAGCAGATCAATTACTGTAAAAATGTCTTCTGCGGAGCCGTCTGGCGGAAGCACTTAAGCATCTTCTCATCCGGTTCAAAAATCAGCTTGATCGTCGTTCCACTCGACTCGACAATCGCCACATACGGCTTTGTCTTTCCGTCGTGAGAGGTGTAATCGAGCGTCTTTTGTATCGTTCCATAATTATTCAGGCGATCCGAGCCCTCCGGCGCGATCACCTGGATCTCATCCATCGTGCACTCATATCCTTTTTTTCTCTTGGATTTGCCGAGGATGATGTCGATCGAGAGCATCTTGTCAACGTATAAATATTCATATTCAACATGGGTATTTCTGTGACAGAGATAGGTAAGAAAGCCAAATCCAAACATGAGAATCACGGCGAGCACGCCCGTCGTCATGGCAAAAAAAACGGAAACTGCCGTACACAACCCAAGCACAATTGTAAGGATTGGTGCATAGAATGGACTTTTTCTCGAAATGAGATGTTCTGCGTAGGATTCGTTCATAGGAAGCGAACTCCTTTCTTAAAGTTATTTGCCTTTTTCTTTATCTTTTAAAGATCGCGATTCTTGTGCGGAATGTTTTTTGTTTGGAAAGATCTTTTTATGGAATAAATCCTCCATAGAAATGAATAAAAAATCTCATGAAACAAAAAAAGGAGAACTGCCGGACTAAATCCTGGCAGCTCTCCCTATTAGACAGCTTTTGTTCTGGCTCTGCCCTGTATTACATCATTCCGCCCATACCGCCACCTGCCGGCATTGCAGGGGTTTCTTCTTTAATATTAGCAACTACGGATTCAGTTGTCAACAGGGTAGATGCTACGCTCGTAGCATTCTGCAGTGCGCTTCTGGTTACCTTTGCCGGATCCAGAATACCTGCCTTAATCATATCTACATACTCCTCTTTGTATGCATCAAAACCAGTTCCTACCGGAGACTCTTTTACCTTGTTGATGATAACGGAGCCTTCCAGACCTGCGTTTGCTGCAATGTGGAACAGCGGAGCCTCCAGTGCCTTCAGGATGATCTTACCACCGGTCTTCTCATCGCCCTCAAGAGCCTCAACCTGATCCTTGATCATCTCGATTGCGTGGATGTATGCGGAACCACCACCAGCGATGATGCCTTCCTCAACAGCTGCTCTTGCAGCAGACAGAGCATCCTCCATACGGAGCTTTGCTTCCTTCATCTCAGTCTCGGTTGCAGCACCTACACGGATGACTGCTACGCCGCCTGCCAGCTTAGCCAGTCTCTCCTGTAATTTCTCCTTATCGAACTCAGAAGTGGTCTCGCCGATCTGTGCGCGGATCTGAGCAACTCTTGCGGAGATATCATCCTTATTGCCACAGCCGTCAACGATGATCGTGTTCTCTTTCTGTACCTTAACAGACTTTGCACGACCAAGCTGTTCCATTGTCGTATCCTTCAGTTCCAGACCAAGCTCCTCGGAAATTACCTGTCCACCGGTCAGGATTGCGAGATCCTTCAGCATCTCTTTTCTTCTGTCGCCGTAACCCGGTGCCTTGACACCTACTACGGAGAAGGTTCCTCTCAGCTTGTTGACGATCAGGGTGGTCAGTGCCTCGCCCTCGATATCCTCAGCAACGATCAACAGCTTAGAACCGGACTGTACGATCTTCTCCAGAATCGGCAGGATCTCCTGAATGTTGGAAATCTTCTTATCGGTAATCAGGATGTACGGATCGTCCAGAACTGCTTCCATTTTATCCATATCGGTGCACATGTAAGCAGAGATATAACCACGGTCAAACTGCATACCTTCTACAAGATCCAGCTCGGTCTTCATGGTCTTGGACTCCTCGATGGTGATAACGCCATCCTTGGAAACCTTCTCCATTGCATCTGCTACCATCTCACCAACTGCATCATCTGCTGCGGAGATTGCTGCTACTCTTGCGATGCTCGGACGACCTTCGATCGGCTGGCTCATCTTCTGGATTGCCTCAACAGCAGCCTCAGTTGCCTTCTTCATACCCTTTCTTAAAACGATTGGGTTTGCACCTGCTGCCAGGTTCTTCATTCCCTCATTGATCATAGCCTGTGCCAGAACGGTTGCGGTCGTGGTACCATCACCAGCGACATCGTTGGTCTTGGTTGCAACTTCCTTTACCAGCTGTGCACCCATGTTCTCAAACGGATCTTCCAGCTCAATCTCCTTTGCGATCGTCACACCATCGTTGGTGATCAGCGGAGCGCCGAAAGACTTGTCAAGAACAACGTTGCGTCCCTTCGGTCCGATCGTCACACGAACGGTATCTGCTAACTGATTCACACCTGCTTCCAGAGCTTTTCTGGCATCTACGCCATATTTAATCTGCTTTGCCATAATTTCATTCCTCCAATATGATCCATCTTTTTATCCCGCTTCCGCAAAATTCGGAAACAAAGCTGGAAATAAAATCAAATCTAACATAAACCTGGCAATTCGATCTGAAATTCAAATCGAATCTCCCTAATTTCTATTTCTAATTACTCGATAACAGCCAGAATGTCGTTCTGCTTTACAACAACATACTTCTCATCATCCAGCTCAACCTCAGTGCCTGAGTACTTGGAGTAGATTACCTTGTCGCCAACCTTAACCTGCATTGCAACTTCTTTGCCATCAACCACACCGCCAGGACCAACTGCAACAACCTCAGCCTGCTGTGGTTTCTCTTTTGCCTGACCCGGAAGTACGATACCGGACTTTGTCGTCTCCTCTGCTACAAGCTGTTTTAATACAACACGATCAAATAATGGTACTAACTTCATGGATGATTCCTCCTTATTTTTCGCTGCTTTTTCATTCATGAGATCTTGCTTCGATCTCTCTTTCGATTCACAATACCATTTATACCACGCATTGTTAGCACTGTCAATAGTTGAGTGCTAATTTTATAAATTTTTTATCGTTGTCCCCTTTCTTTTTTCCCATATTCGTATTACAATATTCTTTAAAGACGGCTGAAAGTACGAAACCACTGCATATTTTCCATCGAATTCAGAGATTTCAGAAAATAGTTTCGGTTTATAATCTCGGAAATTATTTCATTTTTATGTGGAACCAGCAGTCCGGCCGCAGAAAGGAGAACGGGTATGTCAAAAAAAGGATTAGGAAAGCTGATGGCTCTCACTGCTGTTGCCGGTGCCGCAGCAGCAGGAATTTCTTACTTAAAGAAGTATCATTCCTTCAATAAGGAACTGGACAAAGATTTTCATGATTTTGAAGATGATGAGGAGGATACCCCGGTTCCGGACAGCACGATGAGCCGTAATTATGTATCCCTTCATGCAGACAAGGATGAGTTTCTTGTAGCTGCCGGCGATATGATCAATGCCACGAAGGATGCTGCGAGCGCTGCCCGCAATGTGGTTCGCGATGTCGCTACGATTGTAACCGATACGGCAAGAGATGCCGTCGGTGTCGCTTCCGACACTGCTTCCGCTGCCAAATCCACTGCAAGCGAAGTCAAGGAGGCGGTCGAGGAAGTTGCCGGCGATACCGCTGAGGATATCATCATCAAGGCAGGCGACACGGCTGAGAAGGTCAAGGAATTTGCGGAGACCGCAGTCGAGAAGGCTGAGGATCTCGCTGAGTCTACCACGGAGAAGGCGGAAGATCTCGTTGTCGATGTTGCGGACAGCGCCACCGACGCGATCGAGCACACCGCAGATGTGACGGAGACGGTCACCGACCACCTCTCTGAAGAGATCAAGAAGTCCGGAACATCGGCAGATGAGGACGCCGAGGATGCCGTCGAGTATGTGACCGGTGAGGACACCAAGGATACAGAAGAAGACGACAAAGACGCTGAATAGGATTATCGGATGAGCAGCAACTGAAACGAAACATCATTTATCATCGAAATATGATCTAGCATCTATAATTGAAACAGATAAAAAGTCTCTGACAGACTTCAGGTTTGATCTCACCTTCCTTCATTCCTGAAGTCTGTTTTTTATTTCCGTCAAAAAGCTGTCAATAATTGATTTGTTGGCATATTAGCTGTATAATTTATACAAAGATACATTCAGATGACGAGATATTTCTGACGATGTATTTCGGGGGTTGTTTTATTTGATTGATTGATGAAGGAGGTATTGCGATGTTACATGAAGTGAGTTTTCTTTCTTACAATGAGCGTGACTATGTGCAGGGCTGGATCTACGTTCCCGCAACCAAGCCGAAGGGAATTGTTCAGCTGATCCACGGATTCGGAGAACATTCGAGACGATACATTCATATGATCTCTGCCTTTCTCGACGCAGGCTACATCGTATCTGCCGACGATCATGTCGGTCACGGAAAGACTGCGATGGTCAGCGGAATCTGGGGTGACTGGGGCGACAAGGGGTTCCACACGATGATGGAGGATGAACACACCCTCCACAACCTTGTCTGCGAGAAATACCCGGATCTGCCCTATTTCCTCTTCGGACACAGCATGGGGTCCTTTATCACACGTGACTACATGGCTCACTATGGCAGTGAACTTGCCGGAGCTACGATCTGCGGAACAACCGGAATTTTCCGCGGGGCACGCGAGGCTCAGAAAGCACTCGAGAAAGTGGTCGCAGAAGGACACGGAGAGGAATCCGATCCTGCATTCTCTGCCGGTCTCCTCGGCTGGATGTGCGAGCGCTGTGGTGAAGTCTCGATCGGAAATGAGTGGATCTGCGCTGATCCATATGTCCAGAAAGATCACGCAGAAGATCCGTTTGACGCGTTCACGAAACCGACGAGCAACCGTGCCCTGCTCTACTTTACCCAGATGATGACCTCCATCGAGGGAACCGACTGGGCATCCCAGATTCCAAAGGAGCTTCCAATCTACAACATCGGCGGAGATCAGGACCCGGTTGGCGAATACGGAAAAGGCATTTATGAAGTCAGCAACTGGCTGTGCGAGACCGGACACGCAGTGCGCACCGAAGTTTACTCCGGCTACCGCCACGAGATCCACAATTACAGCACAATCAAAGACTATGTCGAGCAGGGAATCATCGATTTCATGGACGACGTTCTGGAAACCTGAGGAACGTCCCACACCTAGACCTCACCTCATAAAAACAAAAAAGAATAAGAATTCTCATGACTTCAACATCCTACCTCATAAGAAGATAAAAATAAGAATTCTCAAGATTTCCAGCATTCGATCAGAGTCCTTACACCCGTCTCGATCTCCTCTAAGTTGAGACTGGCATATCCGAGCACAATCGTCGCCGGTCGATGGTTGTGCTTCGGATAAATGAAATATCCGCTGAGTCCATACACTTTCACGCGGGCATTCTCTGCTCGCCGAATCAGATCTTCCTCTGATCTTCCGCTTCTGCTTGTCAGCAGAATGTGAATCCCGGCATACTCTCCATGAATCTCAAATTCCTTCTCAAGCGGTCTGAGTGCCGTGAGCATCGCATCATGCTTTGCTCGGTAAATCGCACGCATTCGATTCAAATGACGCTCAAAATATCCCTGTGACAAAAACTGGTACAAGATATTCTGATCAATCCGCGATACTGTGGACGCATAGAATCCCGTCTGCGATTTGTATTTCTTTAAGAGCTGTTCCGGAAGCACGAGATAGCTGACTCGAATCGCCGGTGCAATGCACTTTGAGAACGTTCCGATATAAATCACTCTGCCTGCACGATCCATTCCCTGAAGCGCAGGAATCGGTTTTCCGCGATAACGAAACTCACTGTCGTAATCGTCCTCAATCAGATAGCGATCCTTCCCCGCAAGAGCCCAGCGAAGCATCTCCTGTCTGCGACCGACTGACATGACTGCACCTGTCGGAAACTGGTGGGACGGCATGACATAGGCGACATCTGCCCTGCTTTGCTCCAAAAGCTCGGGAATCATCCCAAATCCGTCCATATCCACCGGACAGACTGGATAATCCAGGCTGTGAAGAACGCGATATGCCTGCTTGTAAGTGGGATTCTCCATCGCGATCGTCCGGTTTTTTCCGAGAATCTGTGAGAGCAGAATCAGCAGATACTCACTTCCGGCACCGACGATGATCTGCTCCGCCCGACAGTTCACGCCTCGCGCAGAGTGCAGATACGAGCGAATCGCCTCGCGCAGACCATTTTCGCCCTGATGATCGCCGGAGAGGAACATCTCACGGTTGTCATTCACAAGCGTGTTGCGGGAGAGTTTTCTCCAAACGTTATACGGAAAACTTTCCAGATCGATTCCTCTCGGAGAAAAATCGACCAGATTTTCCTCCTCTTTGCTCTCCCTTGCCTCCAAAAATCCATCCGTCCCCTCCTCGACGCAGACCGGTGTCTCAACCTCGACAAGCTCCTCCATCTGTGCAACATAGATGCCCCGATACGGGCGCGCTTCAATATATCCTTCCGCAAGAAGCTGATCGTATGCCATCTGCGTTGTGCTACGGCTGACTTTCAGATGCGTCGCAAGCGTCCGTGTCGACGGAAGGCGCTCTCCCATACGAAGATTTCCTTCTCGAATCTCCCTGCGGATGTGTGCATAAATCTGTTCATAGAGCGGTTTTTTCAGCTGGGAATCCAGCGGAATCAGAAGATCCATGTTCGTCCTCCTCCCATTCTCTTTCCTCTGACACTTTTTTCTTATATCATTCTTATCGTTCTTGTCATTCTTACCATTCTTTTTCCTGTGATCGTTTTCTTTTCCATCAGTCAGAAAGAGGACAGACGCAAGATACGCCTGTCCCCCGTAAACTCTTATTTTTAACTCTTATTTCTGAATCTTAAAGGAGCTCTTCAAGGATACGATTCGGTTAAATACCGGCTGACCCGGATTGCTGTCCTTGCAGTCTGCACAGAAATATCCGTTGCGGACAAACTGGAAGCTCTCATACGGCTTTGCCTCAGCAAGAGCCGGCTCCACATAGCAGTCCTTGAGGATCGTCAGGGAGTTCGGATTCAGATTCAGAGAACCATCCTCGTTCAGCTTGCCCTTCTCCTCGTCAACGATGTTCTCATACAGACGGCACTCTACCTTCTTTGCGGTCTCTGCGCAAACCCAGTGGATCGTTCCCTTAACCTTGCGCGCATTGAAACCGGAACCGCTTCTTGTCTCCGGATCATAGGTTGCATGGATCACGGTGACATTGCCGTTCTCATCCTTCTCAAATCCGGTACAGGTCACAAAGTATGCGCTCATCAGACGCACCTCATTGCCCGGGAACAGACGGAAGTATTTGCGCGGTGGCTCCTCCATGAAGTCCTCACGCTCAATGTAAAGCTCTCTTCCAAACGGAACCATTCTCGATCCAAGCTCCGGATTCTCGAGGTTGTTCGGAACCTCCATCATCTCAGTCTGACCTTCCGGATAGTTGTCGATCACCAGCTTCACCGGATCAAGGATCGCCATCATACGGGATCTCTTGAGCTTTAAGTCCTCACGAATACAATACTCAAGCATTGCAGAGTCAACAGAGCTGTTTGCCTTGGAAACGCCGACCATCTCAACGAACATCTTGATGGACTCCGGTGTGTAACCACGACGGCGCAGAGCTGCAATCGAAACCAGACGCGGGTCATCCCAGCCATCCACGATCTTGTCCTCAACGAGCTTCTTGATGTAACGCTTTCCGGTTACAACATTCGTCAGATACAGCTTTGCAAACTCAATCTGGCGCGGTGGGTTCTCAAACTCACACTCGCGGACAACCCAGTCGTACAGCGGGCGATGATCCTCGAACTCCAGTGTACAGATCGAATGGGTGATGTGCTCAATCGCATCCTCGATCGGATGAGCGAAATCGTACATTGGATAGATGCACCATGCATCGCCGGTGTTGTGATGATGCATATGGGCGACACGGTAGATAACCGGATCTCTCATGTTGATGTTCGGAGATGACATATCGATCTTCGCACGCAGAACTTTCTCTCCGTCCTTGTACTTGCCTTCCTTCATCTCCTCGAACAGGCGCAGGTTTTCCTCAACGCTACGGTTGCGGTACGGGCTCTCCTTACCCGGTGTCGTAAAGTCACCGCGGTACTCACGAATCTGATCCGCAGACAGATCACAGACGAAAGCCTTTCCCTTCTTGATCAGGAGAACGGCACACTCGTACATCTTCTGGAAGTAATTCGATGCAAAGAACAGTCTGTCCTCAAAATCTGCACCGAGCCACTTTACGTCTGCCATGATGGAATCTACGAATTCCGTCTTCTCCTTCGTCGGGTTGGTATCATCAAAACGCAGGTTGAACTTTCCACCGTACTGCTTTGCCAGTCCATAGTTCAGCAGAATCGACTTTGCATGTCCGATATGCAGATAGCCGTTCGGCTCCGGCGGGAAACGGGTCTGGACATGATCGTAAACGCCCTCCGCTAAATCTTTCTCGATCTCCTGCTCAATAAAATTCTTGGAAACTACTTCTTTCTCTTCCGGCGTAACTGCCGTCTTCTCATTCTCCATAAATCGACCTCCGAAAACTCTCCATTATTAGCCATTAGCATATCACATTTTTTGAATTAAGAAAAGATCTTTTTTTTGCTTGACAAACCTCTGAGAGTATGATAATATATCCAAGGTTCAGCAAGCCACTGAATCAAAATTGAAAATGCTGCTGTGGCTCAGTCGGTAGAGCGTCGCATTGGTAGTGCGGAGGTCACGGGTCCGATTCCCGTCAGCAGCTTTAAGTGAGAAGCCCTTGTAAATCAAGGGTTTTTTTGTTGTTTTAAAAAATTTTCTGTTCACCCACCTGCCTTGCCACTCATACTGTAAAGTAAAAAACAGCGAGGCTTTTTTATGGCTGAAAACGATACCCACTACAATGAAATTCCGGAGGGAGTCTCTTCTTCCGACCAATTTTCGGAGATGACTCCGACTTCGCCAAACACTTCCTCAAATGAATCTATGGGAAACGGATCATCCAAAGTTTCCTTTTCCTCACCAGAAACTGCCTATTACGATTACGATCTGACGACTCCTCTTCCGGATAAATTTGAGGTCGGTCCTGCCTATCCCGGAGACGGAGGAAATAACACCGGAAATATCGGGATCATTCTGCCAAACTTCGGACTTCGCCCGACAACGCCACCGTTTTCCTTTCCCCCCTCGAATCTCTCAAGCTCCTACTGTCAGGTGCGCTTCCTGAATGCGTCCACAAACACGTTTCCTGTCACGATCTACATCGACGGAAATATCTATGCGGATCGCTCACGCTTTGGAAACAACACCAATTACGAGTGGATCAGAGACGGGTTCCACACAATCACCGTGCGCCGTGCCACGGGAATTCGCTCGATTCTGCTTCAACAGAACCTTCCATTCTCCGCGGGTCAGAAAAATACGGTCATTCTCACTGATTCCTCATCCGGTGGCTTAAGCCTCGTGCAGGCAAGTGACAACGGCTGTCAGAATCTTCCATCCGGCTACGGATGTTTTCGCTTCGCAAATATGTCTTACAGTGGTTCCCGCTTCGATCTGCTGACTGAAAACGGAGATGCGGTTTTCCGCAGAATCGCGTTCCAGAATATCTCCGCCTATAAGCAGGCGATGGCAGGCACTTATCTGCTCTTCGTCTCTGCCACCTCGTCCTACACCTTCATGCAGGAACTCCCAATGCTGATCATCGGAGTCTCCGGAAACGGAGCCGTAATCGGGGGGCAACCGGTACTCTCCTTCCCGCAGACAATCCGCTCTGGACAAAATTATACAACGTATCTGATCGGAAACACCTGGTCGGACTACTCACTTCAGACGATCACTCTCGAGAGTTAAGTTTCCTCACTCCAGTCCCCGGTAACTCTCTCTGAGAATCTCACACGACTCTGCGAGCTTCTCCCGCTCTGTGTCTGTCAGATCAAGCTCAAGCACCCGTCTCACACCATTCTGATTTAAGATACACGGGACTCCGGCGAAGACTCCCCGCTGCCCGTACTCGCCGTTTAAGAGAGCAGATACCGTGAGCACACTGTTCTCATTTCCAAACAGCGCACGCGTGATCCTTGTCATCGCCATGCCGATGCCGTAATACGTCGCCCGCTTCGCCTCGATGATCCGGTATGCGGACTCCCTGACCTCCTCAGAGATCCGCTCAAGATCTTCCATCCGAATCGGACTCTCGTCGCCTGCGACAATCTCCTCGATCGAGCGCGTTGCAAACATCGCCTGACTCCACGGCACAAACTCACTGTCCCCGTGCTCCCCGATCACATAGGCGTGGATGTTGCGGGGATCGACGCGAAGCGTTTCTCCGAGCATATATCGAAGGCGCGCCGTATCAAGCGCAGTTCCTGTTCCAATCACGCGCTCCGGCGGAAACCCGGAGAGGTCACAGGTCACGCGTGTCATCACATCGACCGGATTTGTTGCGACAAGAAAAATTCCACTAAATCCAGAAGCCGTTACCGGCTCAATGATCGAGCGAAAGACCTCGCGGTTGCGCTTTAAGAGATCGAGGCGCGTCTCTCCGGGCTTCTGGGCGACGCCCGCACAGATCGCCACAATGTCTGCGTCCGCACAGTCCTCATACTCTCCCGCATAGATCTTCATATGAGAACCGGAAAAGGCGAGACCATGGTTCAAATCCATCGCCTCGCCTTCTGCGCGTTTTTTATCCAGATCAATCAGAACCAGCTCCTCGCAGGCATTCTGATTCAGCATGCTGTATGCATAACTCATTCCCACCATTCCGGTTCCAATCAATCCCACTTTTCGATTGTCTATTCTCATGCCGTCCTCCTGTCCCCGAAAACACGAATTTCCCAGTTCCATTTACCGGTTTTAAATTCCTGTCCCGTTTTGCATTCGTTTGCTTTTTCTTACATGAGAATAGTGTACGCATTTATGATTGATTCATGCGCCAGTTTGACTGTCTGTTTGCTGTCCATGCGCCAGTTTGACTCATTTATTAATTCATTCTCTGGCGCACAATCTCGTAGGCAAGCACACCCGCTGCGACAGATGCATTCAGAGAATCGATATCGCCCTTCATCGGGATCGACGCAATCATATCGCATTTCTCACGGACAAGTTTACCGACCCCATTTCCCTCGTTTCCGATCACAAGACCGATCGGCCCTTTGAGGTTCAGCTTGTACATCAGCTCACCGCCCATATCAGCGCAGACAAACCACAGACCGCGCTTTTTCAGATCCTCGATCGTGTTTGCCAGGTTTGTCACGCGGGCAACCGGCGTGTAGTTGAGAGCTCCTGCTGAGGTGCGGGCAACCGTCGCCGTCAGACCGCTTGCGCGGTGCTTCGGAATGATGACTCCGTGTGCTCCGGCAAGGTTTGCGGTACGGATGATTGCTCCGAGGTTGTGCGGATCTTCGATTCCGTCAAGCAGGAAGATAAACGGCGGTTCGCCCTTCTCCTCTGCAAGTTTCAAAATATCCTCAACCTCCGCATACTCATAGGCTGCCGCATAGGCGATCACACCCTGATGCTTTCCAGTATCGGACATCTGATCGAGACGCTCTCTTGCAACAAACTGGATCACAGTGTCGTGTTTTCTCGCCTCTCGCACAATCGTCTGCACCGGACCGTCCTTACAACCATCCTGGACAAACAGCTTGTCAATCGGTCTTCCGGCACGAAATGCCTCCAGAACTGCATTTCTGCCCTCTATTGTAAATTCCTCGTATCTCATTCAATTTCTCCTATTTTCTCAAATCCGTCGTGCACCAGTTTGAGCACGCGGTCATAGCGCCCCATCAGGTATAAATATCCCATCAAAGCCTCAAATCCGGTCGCCATCCGATAGTCAATCATCGTCGCATGTTTTGCCATCGTCGCAGAGCGCGCATTTCGTCCACGGCGATAAACCGCAGACTCCTCGGGTGTCAGATCATCCATCAGAAGTTTCGCAAGATTTGCCTGCGTCTCTGCCTTCACGAGGCTTGCACTCTTCTTGTGCATCTTGTTGACCTGCATACTTCCGTGGCTGACAACGCGGGTACGGACAAGAATCTCATAGACCGCGTCCCCGATGTAGGCGAGAACAAGCGGAGAATATGTCCGCACATCCATTTTCGGAAGTGCAAGCATCTCTGTGAGATTTGCCTGAACCTGCTGTTCAAGAGCGGTCTGCTCCATCTCCATCTGAGCCACTGCGTTCTGCCCCATCACGTTCTTCTCCTGCACAGTCGGACTCTGTACCATTTTCTCTGCCGTCCGGTTTTCCTTTTCTGCCGTTTGAGTTTCTTTCTTTACGCTCTCTTCCATTTTACACCCTCTCTGGTATCTTCAAGGATGATGCCCATGTCGAGCAGTTTCTGGCGAATCTCATCTGCCAGTGCGAAGTTGCGATCCTTTCTTGCCTGCTGACGGTCAGCGATCATCTTCTCGATCTCCTCATCGAGTGCCTCATGATGACGCTCAGTCACAATTCCGAGAACCTCGCAGAGTTTCTCAAGCTCTGTCTTCACAAGCTCTGCATAAGCCTTGGAGCTGTTTTCCGTCACAGTCGTATTTGCAAGTTTTACCAGCTCAAACAGAGCGGAAATCGCATCTGCAGTGTTGAAATCATCATCCATTGCGGACTCAAACTTGCCGACAAGCTCATTTACATTCTGCTCAAAAGCCTTCTCCTCCTCGCTCAGATCGGCTCCCTCTGCCTTTCCTGCCAACTCCTTGACGCGCTCTACTGCGGTCAGGATACGCTCAAGACCATTTTTTGCGGACTCCATCAGATCGGCGCTGAAGTTCAGCGGACTGCGGTAATGCGCACTCAGCATGAAGAAACGAAGCACCTGAAGATCATATTTCTCGCCGATCTCGCGAACGGTGAAGAAGTTGCCGAGAGACTTGGACATCTTCTTGTTGTCAATGTTTAAAAATGCATTGTGCATCCAGTAATTTGCAAACTTTACGCCGTTTGCACACTCAGACTGTGCGATCTCGTTCTCATGATGCGGGAACACAAGGTCCTCGCCGCCGGCATGGATATCGATCTGATCGCCGAGGTAACGCTTTGCCATGACAGAGCACTCAATATGCCAGCCCGGACGACCCTTGCACCATGCGGAATCCCAGTACGGCTCGCCTTCCTTTTTCGGTTTCCAGAGCACAAAATCGGAGGAATCCTCCTTGTTCTCCTCACCAGTAACCTTCAGCTCACGAAGACCCGACTGCATCTCATCGAGATTCTTGTGGGAGAGCTCTCCGTAATTCTTAAAAGAACGGGTGCGGAAGTAAACGGTTCCGTCCTTTGCGACATAGGCATGTCCCTTCTCAATCAGCGTGCCGATCATATCAAGCATTCCTGGGATCTCCTTCGTCGCCTGCGGATGAGTCGTCGCCGGCTTCACGTTCATATCTGCCATATCCTTCTTGCACTCTGCGATATAGCGGGTGGAAATCGTCTCTGCGTCAACACCCTCCTCGTTTGCCTTCTTGATGATCTTATCATCGACGTCGGTAAAGTTGGAAACGTAGTTGACCTCGTATCCCTTATACTCAAAATATCTGCGAACGGTATCAAACACAATCATCGGACGTGCATTTCCAATGTGAATGAAATTGTATACAGTCGGTCCGCACACATACATTCTTACCTTTCCCGGCTCGATCGGCACAAATTCTTCTTTTCTCTTTGATAAGGTGTTATAAATTTTCATATTTTTCTCCTCACTCAATTTTTCTGTTCCTGTACCACACAGAAGGTTCCATTCATTCTTCTCAAAAACTTCCCTGAGCCCAAATCTCCGAGCCCGAACAAAAACCTTCCTTTCCCGTCTCAGTTCGGTCCTGCACGCGACCGAACAACTTCCTGATCTTTGATATTCTGATCTCTGGTATTCTGATCCTGGGTGCTCTTACCCCTGACATCCCGGACAGCTACAGGCACGCCCCTGTTCCCGGTCATCGACAGCCAGCTCCCTGCCCTTTGCAAGCAGTGCAATCGCCTGAGAGGAAATGCCCTCACCCGTTCCGGTGAATCCAAGTCCCTCCTCGGTCGTCGCCTTAACGCTGACCTGACTTACCTCAATGTGAAGTGCCTTTGCGATGTTCTCTGCCATCTGCGGGCGATACGAAGCCAGCTTCGGACGTTGTGCAATGATCGTCGCATCGATGTTCTCAATCACATATCCGTTCTCCTCAAGCAGCTCTCCGACCTTTTCCAGAAGTTCAATACTTGAAATTCCTTCATATGCCGGATCGGTATCCGGAAAATGCTGTCCGATATCCCCGAGTGCTCCTGCGCCGAGAAGCGCATCCATCACTGCGTGCACCAGAACATCTGCATCCGAGTGACCGAGAAGTCCCTTCTCATACGGAATCGTCACTCCTCCAAGAATCAATTTGCGTCCCTCTACCAGTCTGTGCACATCATATCCCTGTCCAATTCGCATTTTCTTTCTTCTCTCCTTACTATCACTATCGTTCTCGTTCGTCTCACCATTCCCCTTATTCTGACCCAAAGACTCTTCTCGCCAAATCCAAGTCTTTGCGAGCGTCGACTTGAATCATTTCTCATATGATCAGCTCTTATATGATCATCCGAAGCTTTTTCTCCACACATCGAAGATGAAGATCCGTCTGGAACAGGCAGCTTTCTCCATCCGTATGAACCGGGAGCGGACGATCCACATGAATCAAAAGTTCCCGGCACTGATAATGACGCACACCACGGCGCTTGCCCTTCCAGCCAAACATCGCATCTAAGAGCGCGCTAAACAGATCTCTTCGGTGGGCATTGTGCACGACACGCACTTCAAGGAAACCGTCGTTGTAAGATGCCTTTGGCGCAACCCGCACTCCTCCGCAATCAAACGGATGAATATGCGCCGAGATCGTACAGATATGATTAAACTCAATTCTTCTCGCCCCGTCAAGCACAATATATCCGCGTGTCGGTTTGACCCGAATCAGTTCAATCAATGCAATCAGAAAATATCCCAGCCGTCCCGGTCGCAAAAGCGAAATTCCACTGTGCTTCATAAATTCAAGTCTTTTGTGGCAAATCGCCGCATCCAGACCGATTCCACTGCTGATCAGAAATCTTCGATACTCCGGTTCATTCTCCCCGTAAGAAAGGATTCCATAATCCATGTAGCTGTGATATTTTGGATTTAAAATTTTTTTCAAACAGCGCTCCGGACTTTTCGGGAAGCGAAGGCTTCTCGCCAGATCGTTTCCCGTTCCGGCAGGAATATATCCTAAAGTAACTCCACTGCAAAAAGAAAGTCCATTTAAAATTTCATTGAATGTTCCGTCCCCGCCGACGGCAATGATCGTGTGCGGTTCCCGGCTCTCTTCTGTCAACTGTTGTGTAAATGTTCTAGCGTCTCCCGGTTGTTTCGTGATGTACACTTCATAGTCAATTCCGTACTTTTGGATCTCCTGTTCCAGCCTATTCCATACCTTTTGTCCGATGCCTCTGCGGGCTTTCGGATTTACGATAAAATAGTACATGAAAACCTCCCAGTAATTACTATCCTTTAGTATATCATAAAAATCAGAAAACTCCTAAGAAAATTTCTATGAATTGAACAGGGGAGCCTCCGATTCCTCAGAGACTCCCCTCTCACACATTTTTATTATCTGACTTTTATTATCCAATGACTTTCTGGCGCTCGGATTTGTTTTCTGCGTAAACGGAACCGTAGACAAACGGATACAGGACATATCCCAAAATAAATGCTCCGAGAACGTCAATCACCGAATGCTGTTTTAAAAATACTGTCGCCATACAGATCGAAACCATGAGCACGAGAGAACCTCTGCGAACCCACTTCTTTCCCTTGAGCACCCGGCTGTTGCACACCGCAAAATGAACCCCCAGCGAGTTGTAGGCATGAATACTCGGAAATACATTCGTCGGTGTATCTGCCTCATGAATCTTCTGCACAAGCCAGCAGAAAATATTCTTGTTGGGATCTACCGCCACTCTCACATCCGTTCCGTTCGGGAAAAAGGTGCAGATCAGCAGGCTGATCGTCATTCCTCCAAACAGAAACGTGCAGATCCGATAATATTCTTCCCTGCTCGTGAAAAAGAAAAACAGGACCGCTCCCGACACATACAAAAACCAGAGCAGATACGGCACAATAAAGTACTCATTAAATGGAATGAGATCATCCAGACCCGCATGAGTCACGATATAATCTCCGGATACCGTTCTCTCCAGATAATAAAACCACGGCAGATAAATCAGGATATATCCCATTACCCAGACATGCCCATATTTTTTTACCAGATTTTTCAAAAACATTTTCACTTGTTTTGCCTTTCTGGATTTCTTTCCCCAATCAAACATGATGGCCTCCCTTCCTGTCCCATCACAACTTCCTGACAAACTCTTTCCATATCTTTTCTTTATCTTTTAAACTTTACAAACTTAACTTTCTCGGATTATATCACAACCATTTTCCCTGTACAAGGTAGTTTCTAAAAAGTTAAGAAACGAAAAAAGCACCTGCCATTTTGCAAGTGCTTCCCAAATCATAGCGGAAGGGAGATTCGAACTCTCGACACTACGGGTATGAACCGTATGCTCTAGCCAACTGAGCTATTCCGCCATATAAAAGAAAAAGTATGGGGCCTATAGGGCTCGAACCTATGACCCTCTGCTTGTAAGGCAGATGCTCTCCCAGCTGAGCTAAGACCCCATATTGCAGTCTTAAGTGTCTCACTCAAGACTGCTTCCATAGTATAACAATCATTGTGCTAATTGTCAAGACTTTTTACACAACTTTTTTAATAAATTAATTAAATCCAAAGAACTTCTGGCTGATCTTGTATCCGGCGATCGACACCGTGCGTCCGCTCTTTCCCGGCAGATTCATGCTCTGTCCAAGGAATCCCCAGCGCAGGCGCATAAACAGCGGAAGATCGGTCTTTCTTAAATCCTGCCACAGCTGTTTCTTCTTCTCCATGTTCTCATCGCTTCCGGACTTGATCGCAAGAATTGAGCAGATCGTCATCATGATCTCGAGATAGCGCACCATATAATGACGCAGTTTGAAGCTCGTGATCTTTGCCTTCTCATAGCTGTCAAGCATCAGACGGGTCACACGAATCTGCTGATCGATTCGTCCGATCATAACCTGCTCATTGACCGACTGATCGGATCTTCCGATGAAATAGCGGTAGAAGTTCACATCCAGGTAATAGAACGTCTTCACATACGGAAGTGGCTGGAACACAAAGAGGTTATCCACATAGAACGTGTGCTTCGGAAGCTCCAGACCGCACTCTCTGAGCATCTCCGTGCGGTAAATCACCGAATGCATCAGAATATACTGTCCCAGCATGAAGACCTTCACATCGTTCCATCCGCAGAGCTGACGCTTCGGAAGTGCCGTCTTGTACTGCATCACGCGCTTGTGCTTTGCCCCCTGCTTTTCATAGACAAAGTTGGTGATCAGCATGTCAAGGGTCTGTTTTCCCATAACAAACTCGCGGAGTGTCTGAAGCACCTGTGCATATGCCTCCTCATTGACCCAGTCATCGCTGTCCACAACCTTGAAATAAATACCGGTTGCAGCGCGAAGTCCCGCATTGACGGCCTCTCCGTGGCCACCGTTTTCCTGATGGATTGCCCGGCAGATTCCCGGGTACCTTGCCTCATACTCATCCGCAATCTGTGCCGTGTGGTCCTTTGTAGAACCGTCGTCCACAATCAGAATCTCGACTTCATCTCCTCCCGGAAGCAGGGTATCGATACAGTGACGCATATATGCCTCCGAATTGTAGCATGGAATTGCTATGGATAATAATTTCATAATTTAAATTCCTTTCATCTTTCATGGGGAATCTCAGTTCTCCTGTCCTTCCCCATCTGATAAAATGCGATTGCCGTCAGAATTCCTCCGACTACCGCAGTGACTGCCATCCCAAATCCTGAAGAAATTCTCCGATCAAGATCAAGCATTGTCAAAAAAATCGCCGTCAGATTCGCTGTTCCGTGAAAAATCCAGGCATCTCTCACCCCGCCCAGTTCATATGCTCCTGCAAGAAAAACTCCCATCAGACAGGCATAGATTCCCTGAATCAGATTTCCATGAAACAGCCCAAAATATACGGCTGAAATCACTGCCGCTCCCGCAAACGGCAGTTCCCGGCGAAGGCTTCTATATGCCATTCCCCGAAAAATAAGCTCCTCTGTAAACGGAATCACAATTCCGGTACAGATCACCTGCATCCCAATCACAGGCTGATACAAAAGTTCTGATGTCGCCTGGTATCCCGCCTTCGGAATCGGAAGGAGGAGCAAAAGGTGATTCAGACACAGACAGGTTCCAAAACCCGCAAGCAGAAGCCAGATCACATTCTGCCTTTTCATCCCAATTTTCATTCCACTGCTTGGAACTCGCTCTGTCTGCCCTGCTTGCTCTATTTGCTTCGTCTGCTCTCTTTGTTCGATTTTTCTGTACCAAAACCCAACTCCGATTGCAGTGATTCCTCCCGCCAGAGCGGTTAGAGGAAGGACATCACGCGCGGTCGGCTCTGCTCCGGTTGCCAGGTTCCAGCCCTCCATCACCAGCCATACAGCCATTTCATACAGCAAAAGTGATCCAAACATTTTCCATGCCAGGCTCAGAAAACGGCGCATCCCCTCCACATCAAATCCTCCCATTTGTTTCTTTGTGTTTTTCTCCACGGTATCATACGAAATTTTCCAGTCAGAAAATTTCTGCCTGTGTACAGTAACACTGCGGTCAGTATAACACAAATTGGTTGCTTTTTTCCAGTAGAAACACTATAATATTCTTATAATTTACGCCGGCAAGATGTTTCATCCATAAAATTCATTAATAATATTTCATATTCCGCAGAAGACGCCGGATCTCCGCAGAAAGAGGTATGCATATGGCAAAGAAAAGAATCGTCATGGCCCTTGGCCACAACGCACTGGGAACGAATCTTCCTGAGCAGAAGGCAGCAGTAGGCCCGACCGCTCGGGTAATCGCAGATTTTATTCAGAATGGCTGGCAGGTTGCGATCGTACACAGCAACGCTCCGCAGGTTGGCATGATTCATACCGCAATGAATGAACTGTGCAAGAATCACGTAAATGAGGGATATACACCGGCTCCGATGTCTGTCTGCTCTGCTATGAGCCAGGGTTATATCGGATACGATTTACAGAGCGGAATCCGCTCCGAACTGCTCAGACGTGGAATCTACAAACCAGTTTCCACGATCCTGACTCAGGTTATGGTAGATCCTTATGATGAGTCTTTCTATAACCCGATTAAGAAGATCGGTCGTTACATGACAAGAGAGGAAGCCGATGCCGAGGAGGCTAAGGGCAACTATGTGACCGAGGTTCCGGAAAAGGGATTCCAGAGAATCGTCTCCTCCCCGAAGCCGGTTGCGATCGTAGAGATCGATGCTATCCGCGCTCTGCTCGACGCAGACCAGATCGTCATCTCCTGTGGCGGTGGCGGTATCCCGGTTCTTGAGCAGGGTTCCAACTTAAAGGGCGCAAGTGCTGTCATCGAGAAAGATCTGACAAGTGGACTTCTCGCAAAGGAAGTCGACGCCGATGTACTGATGCTCGTCACCACCGTTGACAACGTCATGCTCAACTACGGCACCTCGGATGCAAAGCCGATCGAGCGCATGACTGTCGCTGAGGCTGAGGAATACATCCGCCAGGGTCAGTTCGAGAGCGCTTCCATGCTTCCGAAGGTAGAGGCTGCTCTCTCCTTCATCAAGGCTGGAAAGGGTCGTAATGCGATCATTACCTCGATGGAGCACGCTCAGGACAGCATCAGCGGACACGCCGGAACCACGATCGAATAACAAATCAACCAAATTCGTTCTATTACACAAAAATACCACGTCTGATCTCATTCATCAAACGTGGTATTTTTATTTATGCATTTCTCACGCGCTTACCGGCACGTTTCTTTAGGTTTAGCCGAACTGTACAACATCCTTGATCGGCTGTGCCGGCTCAACGGACTCTGCATAGAGCACCGGTCCCTTGCCGTCGTAATCCTGCCAGAATTCCAGCTCCACTCTCGCGCGAACCTTCACCCACTGCTTCGTCTCCAGATTCTTTGCCTCTTTCGCCTTGCAGATATAGCCGAGGAACGTCATATCCTCTGCACAGCAGGTCATCGCCATACGTCCCGGAACAAAATAGTTCTTCGGGAAATTCGGGGATTTCAGTACCATTCCGGTAAACTCCACAACCTTGCCCACATAGCGATCCGGCTTATCCATACAATCGATGTACCAAATTCCGTAGTCCTCCGGCTTGATCTCGATCACCGGTGCATTGACATCGTAAGGAAGATCTTCCTCGGAGATCTCATTGATCTCACCGTTCTCATCCTCAAAGACAATCTCGCACTTCGTGTTCATCGACTTGAGCAGACGCTTATAGCGGTCAAGATCCTCAATACCGTCACAGCGGTTGCAAATGATCAGCTCAGAATTGCGTACCATTGCAGCCAGAAGAGACTTCATATTCTTCGCATAGAGATCGAAGGTCGTCATATCTACGATCGTGATCTGCTGATAGAGATTCCAGTCATTCGGCAGTTTTAAATCATCCTGATTCCACATACCGTTCCACTCGATCAGAACACGCTCCGGATTGTAGAGAAGTTCCAGTTCGGTCAAACGCTCCGGATTCATCTCCTCAAGACTGTCCACATAGACAACGGAAGTCCGGGTCTTCTTCAGCAGTTCCTCATCGTACTCATTTTCTCCCTCCTCGCAGACAATCAGAAGAGTCTTGCCCTCTGCCTGAAAATAGTCCTGCTCCATCGTAAAAGAGAGAAATTCGGTTTTTCCGGCTTCCAGAAATCCGTTAATCAGAAATACTGGCATAATGCCATCGTCAATCGTCGGTCCCATTGATTACTCCTGTTTTAATTTTTCTTAAATGCCTTGTTCAGCTCGTCTTCCTTCAGCTTTGCACCAATTACGCACACTTTTCCAGTGTAATCCGGTGCTCCGGTACGGATCTCATACTCCTCCGGTACCAGATCAAAGTAGAACCACTCGCCCTGCTTCTCACTGTTCGGAAGCATACCCTTTGCACGCAGAACATCGCCGTAGCCATTTCCGTAAGCAAGCTCATCAAGAATTGCCTCCAGATCTGCCTTTGTGCAAGGAATCGTGGTCTCCATGCCCCAGCTTGTGAAGACCTCATCTGCATGATGATGGTGATGATCATGTCCGCATCCGCACTCGCCATCATGGTCGTGATGATGATGATGCTCATGCTCCTCATGATCGTGGTCATCATCATCATGGTCGTGGTCGTGATGGTCATGTCCGCATCCACATCCGCACTCGTCGTCATCATCGTGATGATGGTGATGATGCTCCTCAAACTGAGCCTTTGCCTGTGCCATCAGCTCTTCCATCATCGTATCCGGCTTCTCGATCAGTTCCAGAAGCTGTGCACCGCCGAGCTGTTCTACCGGGGTTGTCACGATCGTCGCGTTCGGGTTCTGCTCACGAAGCATCTTTACATCTGCCTCTACCTTCTTTGCATCTGCAACATCGGTACGGCTCAGAACGATCGTTCCGGCATTCTCAACCTGGTTGTTGAAGAACTCACCGAAGTTCTTCATGTACATCTTGCACTTGCAAGCATCTACAATCGTAACGGCGCTGTTCAGCTTCACTTCCAGATTCTTGGCAACGTCACGAACTGCGTTCATGACGTCAGACAGCTTGCCTACACCTGACGGTTCAATGATCACGCGATCCGGCTGATACTTCGTCAGAACTTCCTCGAGAGATTTTCCGAAGTCACCTACCAGAGAACAGCAGATGCATCCGGAGTTCATCTCACGGATCTCAATACCGGAATCCTTCAGGAATCCGCCGTCGATTCCGATCTCACCAAACTCATTCTCAATCAGAACAACCTGCTCACCAGCAATTGCCTCTTTTAAAAGTTTTTTAATAAATGTTGTTTTTCCGGCTCCAAGGAAACCGGAGATAATATCAATCTTTGTCATGATTCTGCCTTCTTTCCAAATGATTATTTTCTCACAAAATGGACGGAAAGTCAAGTTTCCGTCTCATTTCGGATTTTACAGATTCTGTTTTGTGATTACCGTTCAGGAAATTAAATTCTTAAGGATTCTTCTTTTCCTTCTCTTCTCGCTCAATCATATAGCGGTTGATTCCGTCGACAACATCCTGATCAAGAATGTGTTCCATTCGACATGCATTTGCCTCCGCCTGCTCCTTCGGAACCCCGGTCACCTCCTGCAAAAATGCAGTCAGAAGACGATGACGACCATAAACAGCTTCCGCCTTTGCGAGACCTTCCGGTGTCAGTATGATCCCACCTGACGGCTCCATCTCAATAAATCCATCTTCTCTGAGTATTCCCATTGCACGGCTGACACTCGGCTTACTGAAATTCAGCTCACGCGCAATATCTATCGAGCGAACCGTCCCCTTTCGCTCTTTCAAGATCAGTATTGTTTCCAGATAATTTTCTCCTGATTCGTGCATTCAAATCCCTCCCGCATCATACTAGCTACTATCATATACGAATTTTCCCGTTCCGTCTAGTGGTGTAATGAAAGAAAAAGAAAAACGGAATCTCCGTTCCCTCAGAAATTCCGTTTCTTTTTTTCATCCCTATATGGTTTCTCATTCCTGCACTCTATCAAATTTTCTTTTCTTGAAAATTCTTACCCACATCCAGCAACGATTCTCCCATTCTTAATCATTCTTAATCTTCCGAAAACCTCTATGCGGTTGCCACTGCATTGGTACAGTCAATTCGATACATGTTCTTGCGCTGAATCAGTCCTGCCTCCTCAAGTGTCTTCACCAGGCGGTAAACCGTTGCCATTCCGATCGTCGGATCATGCTTTGCTGCGCGATAATAAATTTCCTTGCAGCAGCTACATTCATCCTGAAGAATGATATCAATCAGCAGTTGTCTCTGACTGGTAATTCTACACCCGTTCTTCTTTAATTCCTGTATAATAAATCCTTTCTTAGTCTCGACAGACATGTTTTACCTCCTTCTTCTCCCTTTTTGTAAATATTCGTGTATTTGCGAAAATACGTTTTACTTTTAGATAACGCTTCTAATTGTTTCCTCTTTATCAACGTTTCTCAGTCTTATTTGAGACTGATTATCATTTTCATAGTTATCATACGCTAACTCTTTTGAAAAGTCAAGCTGATTTTTTTCATTTTTTCCCATTTTTTTCAAAAGTACAGCTGCACATTTTTCTTCATAAAAAGCCTAAAAAAGAGCGGGCAGACTCATCCTGCGTATTCCCGCAGAAAAATCTGACCGCTCGATTCTTCATTTCCAATCTTTTGCAAACTGCTCCGGTCTTCCTCCGTTTTCACGGACTTTTCCCCGGACTGTCTGCACAGACAAACTACTGTCTTATACTTGTTTTATGATTGATTACAGGTTTGCAAGCTCAGCACCGATTGCCTTGCACTTGTCAAGAGCCTCATCATCCGGAGTCAGATTTGCAATGCAATCCTCTCCGCCGATTACCTTAGCACCTGCCTCTTCCATACGGCTGGTCCAGGTGCGAATCCACTCGCCGTCACCCCAGTCATAGGAGCCGAACAGAGCGATCGTCTTTCCGCTTGCAAATGCCTCTACCTGAGTTACGAAATCATCCATCTCGGAATCCAGCTCCTCAGCACCCATTGCAGATGCGCCGAGAGCAAATGCCGGTACATCCTTCAGTGCGCTTGCATCTGCGCTTGCTACCTCAACAACATGAGCGGTTGCTCCAGCGGACTCTGCGCCTGCGCCAACTGCCTCTGCCATTGCCTGGGTATTTCCGGTACTGCTCCAGTATACTACATAAACATCCTTCATTTCTGTTCTCTCCTTTTTTGATTCTTTTATTTATAATTTAAGAAACTGCAACCTGACCGAGCGCATAGCCATTCATGATCTCCTGCATGGCCTGCTCCTTTGCCTCGTCGTAGACACGGAAGGTTCTCTCCGCCTCCTGTGGGTTGTGGTAGACTTTCCAGTATCTCGATGCCAGACTGTTCTGACCGGCATTCTCAATAAATCCCTCCACATCCTCAAGCGGATACTCGAGAAGAACTCCTAACTCATGTGGGAACTCTCCCCTTGCCTGTGCGTACAGCCGGTATCTCTCTCTCAGTCTCTTTAACACCGAGCCGACGTCAAAACAGGTATATCCATATCGATATAAGAACTTTCGTATTTTCTCCTGACACAGATGAGTCCGCAGACGGTCAAAGCGATATAAAAACAGGACTTCCTTCACTCCATCCGAGTACAAAGGCACGCAGACAATTCTGCTCTTCTTGAGATATGCACGGATCTTCAACCAGCTTCCCTGCTTCACAGAAATCAGATTTGACATCTTGACTCCCTTTAAAACCGGTGCACACTGCGTCACAACCTGAAAGCCCAATTTTGCTTCCGGCGTACAGTTATTTAAAAAAGAAAGCATCGTCTCAACCGGCATATCGGTTCCTCCTGTTCATTTCTTCTCCGTTTGGTTTTTCTCTCCTGTTCGGATGGATATATGTTAGCATAAGCTAACTCGTGCGTCAACACTCTTATCCGCCACATTTTCTCAACTGAGAAAATCTAATCGTTAGAGAGTATCTTCTTACTTCTTATATCTTCTTATTCTTACTCTTTCTTAACGTTTTCTTACCCGTATTGATTTTCTTCTGATTTCCTGATATATGTTTTACAGAATCTTTCATTTTTATTCCATCAAAAAGAATTCGTTTTTTCACAAGAGAGGACTTGTTATGAATATCGAAAATATAACAGACTTGCCACAGACAAAATATCGCATCGGGGATGTCGCGGAGCTTATCGGAATGAGCCGGGACAGCCTGCGATACTATGAAAAACGAGGGCTTCTCCCCTCAAAGAAAGAAGACAACGGCTATCGCTACTACACAGAGGAAGACCTCGGACGACTGATCTCCATCCTCTATCAGCGAAAGATGGGACTGGGACTTGATAAGATTGCTCTCGGATTTCAGGAATTCTCCTCCGATCAGTCAAAGATCTGTCGGATGAGAGAACAGCTTGCAAGAGAGAAAGAAGAAATCCGCGAACACCAGCGCGCAATTGCCCGCCTTCAAATGAGTCTTGAAGACTACGAACTGATCCACCGTCACAGCGAAGAGATCATCGCCAAGGACTTTCCTGCCTCCTATGTCATTCTCCCGGAAACAGGCTTCTCGGAGGGGATCACACAGTGGTTTCGCCTCGCCTCCCGCTATCCGGGGCTTGACATGATGTACGTCTTTGACTCTTACGCCTGGAACCGGGATGGCGATGAAATCAATCTCCACTATCAGAAGAGTCTGATGATCTTAAAGAAGGAATTCCGCGATTTCGTTGAATATCCGTTCTCCGAGACTTCGACTCCTCTCATCGAATCCTTCCCCTGCCTCTGCGCCTTCTCAAACTCCAGGAAACGCCTTCCACCGGAAGAACAGGTGCGCGCCCTCCTCGACACCGCAAAAGCCCAGGGACTGACTCCTGGTCCTGAGCTTTACTGCACCTTCATCGGAAAAAGCGAGCATGAGGAGCAGATTTTCTACGAGCTCCAGCTCTATCTCCCCGTAGCCCAGAAGTGAAACAAAAACAGACAGCTCCTCTGATCTCTCCACGGCACACTCACACCACCTGCCATACAGATCGATCTTTGGAACTGTCTGTTGTTGTTTTTTTAGAAAGGTTTTTTTAAGAATGTGCTTCGGCAACCATCTGCTCCTGCGCCGAGTGCGCATCTTTGTTCCACTGCGGTCGGTGCATAATAAGCGCCACTGGCGCTTTGCACCCCAATCCTATGAAATAAAAAAAGGACATTACTCCTCAATCGAAGTCACTTCATAACCGGCTCTCTCCACGCGGGCCTTCACATCTGCGGAATCGATCTTTCGATCATAAGAAACAATCGCCTCTCCGTGCCTGAGATTGACTTTTGCGGAAGCTCCGTCAATCTTGTTGATCACCTCCGTCACACGATTTACACAGTGCTGGCAGGACATTCCCTTGATATGAACCGTCATCTTTCCGATCACCGGATTTTCTAACTTCTTCTCCTCTGCCGGAAGCTCTGCGGAGCCACCTCCACAACAGGAACTCTCGCCTCTCATATGTTTCATGGTTCCTCTCACTGCAAAAATTGCAATCACAAGCAGAACCACAATGATAATTGCATTTGCCATTTTTCTGCCTCTATACTACTATACTGTTTTTATCTTTATTATCATTACTGTATCTTACGAAATTTCCTATTCAGAAAATTCCTGCCTGTGTACAGTACCTCTACTTCTGTGATCTGCCCTGTTCTTCACTCCGGAATTTGCGGTCACGGATCTGCTCTCTCCATTTCTGGAACGCCTTAAATCCGCCATAAATTGCAACACCTGCCACATAGAGCACAATGAAGATGAGTACCATATAAAACATGGAACCTGTTGAATTTCCCATTTTCGATCCCTATCCTTTATTTATGGAATTTCTTTGGAGCGTGCGAATGGCAGGCTCCTCCGCACGAAGAACAGCTACCGCCACAGCCGGAACAGCCACCGCTTCCACAGCTACCGCCACAGCTGTCACCGAGTGCGCCCGTCTTCTTCCAGTAAATGACCAGACCACAGTAAGCAAGTACAACTGCCATCACAAGAATATCAGCCATTTTGATGCGCCTCCTTTTTTTGTGCAGAGAAGCCGGGCACATTTCTGCACCCAGCTCCCACTTAAAAAATCGTTTTCATAACTGTTCAGTACCTTCACAGTCACGAGCAAAAATCCTATTTTTCTACCTGTTATTATGATGCAGACTGTACAGATCTCTTGGAGTAAGTCTTCTGATCCTTGTACGGGTCCGGACGGAACAGCATGAACAGCATGAATGCCAGAACAATGAGTGCTGCGATCGTACCAATACCAAATGCACCGCCACACAGAACACTGCCAAGCTGATATACAACCAGAGTTACTGCGTAAGCAAAGATGTTCTGGAACAGAATTGCAAACCAGAACCACTTGCGATCCTGCATCTGCTGAGCCATCGTGGAGATTGCTGCCAGACACGGGGAATCAAGCAGGTTGAACAGCAGGAAGCTGAAACCGCTGATTGCAGTCGGGAACCACATGCCAACACCGGTTGCAACGGTATCTGCATCCTCAACATCACCAGCAACATTTGCAAGTACTCCCATCGTGGAAACGATACCCTCTTTTGCACTGAAGCCGGAGATTGCTGCTGCAACCGGCTGCCACTCGCCCCAACCAAGAGGAGCAAACAACGGAGCGATTGCACCGCCAACGATAGCCATCAGGCTGTCAGCGGAATCCTCAACCATTCCGAATGCGCCATCCTGAACACCGAAGGTACTCAGAATCCACATTACTACGCAAGCCAGGAACAGGATGGTACCTGCCTTGATCATGAAGCCTTTCAGTCTCTCCCAAACGTGAAGCAGTACGGTTCTTGCAGACGGAATGTGGTACTGCGGGAGCTCCATTACGAACGGAGCCGGCTTACCGGAGAACGGCTTGGTCTTCTTTAACATGATTGCTGCAACTAAAACTGCGATGATACCCACGAAGTACATGATCGGGGTCATCAGACCTGCAACATCCCAGCCAGTTACATAACCAGCCATAACACCGCCCATCAGAGCGATAACCGGGAGCTTTGCACCACACGGAACAAAGGTTGCAGTCATAATTGTCAGACGACGGTCATTATCCTGCTCGATCGTCTTAGATGCCATGATTCCCGGGATACCACATCCGGAGGAAATCAGTAACGGGATGAAGCTCTTACCGGACAGTCCGAAGTGACGGAATACGCGGTCCATAACGAATGCGATACGAACCATGTATCCACAGTCCTCAAGGATGGACAGGAAGAGGAAGAGGATTGCCATCTGAGGCATGAATCCAAGTACTGCTCCAAGTCCGCCGATGATACCGTCAACAACAAGGCTGACTACAAGGTCGCCGGCGCCGGCATTCTCAAGGAATCCAGTTGCGATTTCCTGAATAGCACCGACAAAGGTATCGTTCGTCCAGTCAGTAACCAGGGTTCCGACTGTGGAAACGGATATGTAGTAAACAACGAACATAACAGCAACGAAGATCGGGATACCGAGGATACGGTTCGTAACGATCTGGTCGATCTTATCGGAGGTCGTCATCTTCTCCTTGCCCTTCTTCACACTGGAAGAAACGATCTTCTGGATGAAGCTGTAACGTCCGTCGGTTACGATACTCTCCATATCATCGTCATGCTCTTTCTCAAAAGCAGTTCTCGTCTCATCTACAACTTTCTTTCCGGAATCGGACAGCTTTACAGATGCAACGATCTTCTCATCGTTCTCAAGGAACTTGATTGCGTACCATCTCTTCTTGTCATCAGTGATAGACTCCGGAAGAACAGCCTCAACCTTGTCAACTGCACTCTCTAATTCCTTGGAGAAGATCTCCTTCGGAAGATCTACTTCCTTCTTCTTTGCGGTCTTCACTGCCTCGTCGATCAGCTTATCAAGACCGGTCTGCTTCAGAGCAGAGATCTCTACGATCGGGCAGTTTAAGAGCATGGACAGACGCTCTACATCAATCTTGATTCCTCTCTTTGCGAGAAGATCGGTCATGTTCAGAGCGATTACAACCGGAACACCAGTCTCGATCAACTGGGTGGTCAGATACAGGTTTCTCTCGATGTTGGTTGCATCAACCAGATCAACGATTACATCCGGATCATCTTTCAGAACATAGTCACGGGTTACTACCTCCTCCAGTGTGTACGGAGACATGGAATAGATACCCGGAAGGTCTGTAACGATAACATCGTCATGTTTGCCCTTCTTCAGTTTACCTTCTTTTTTCTCAACGGTAACACCCGGCCAGTTACCAACATACTGGTTGGCACCGGTCAGAGCATTGAACAGGGTTGTCTTACCACAGTTCGGGTTGCCCGCGAGTGCGATTTTAATTGCCATTTCTTTCCCTCCATGAGCATTGCGCTCGTTCCTGTGCTTTTCTTTTGAATGAATCGCTCAGTTTTTATTTCGCCTTTACTTCTACGCACTGAGCATCATTTTTTCTTACTGAAAGCTCATAGCCTCTTACAGTAATCTCAACAGGATCTCCCAGAGGAGCTACTTTTCTGATATAAAGCTCGCTTCCTTTTGTGATACCCATATCCATAATACGGCGTTTGTAAGCGGCATCACCGGTAATTTTCGCAACGATTACGGTACTGCCTACTGCTGCATCACCTAAAGTCATCGTGATTATCTCCTTTCCTGAAAACTCATCTTTATAATACAACGCTTTTCCATTCCCTATGACGGATGACTGATTAACTCGATTACATCTCCATCATAATGTGGCGCGCCATATCCTGATTAATGGCAACTCTTGAATCTTTGATATTTACAATCATGTTGCCTCCGATTGCGGATACGACAGTTACTTCTGCTCCAACGACAAATCCGAGATTAGAAAGAAATCTCTTCGTGTCATCGCTTCCACCGACCTTGCGAATCTTATGTACTTCGCCGGTCTGCATCATTGTCAGTGGCATTTCTCTTCTCCTCTCCTATGTATCTTGTTCTACGTGTTTTATTACTGCTACGTTAGCACCAGATAACTCTTTCGTCTAATTAGTATACGCTAACTAATGTTAGCCGTCAACAACTTTTTTGAAAAATATTTTATATTTTTTTTATAAATGACTCCCAAATACAGAATCAGGCGCAAAAAAACAGGCTTCCAGCAGAATTTTTTCCGCCGAAAATCTGTTTTTTTTGTTTTATGTGATAGGAATTTTAATTTTGTTATATTTTAAAAGGATGGTTGTGCAAAACTTATATCGATGATGTGCCAAATTTCTCCAAGCATCGATTGCCATTGTCTAAAAAATTTATCTAAGCGATATGATCTGATCACTCTTAGTTATCAGCATCTGCCTTCCACTTTTCGCTGTCCTTGTAGGTCACTACACCGTTGCTGTCTGTGCAGTAGTAATAATCGTCGGCATCCTTGATATTCTTCTTGCTCTTCTGAACCTTACCGGAAGTATTTACAAGGTAATCCTCATCCTCGTAAGTCACAACTTTGAGCTTCTCATCCGAATCTGCCTTCTGGAGCTGACCCTTGATGTAGAGATAGCCGTCATCGAATCCGTCAATGCCCTTTCCTCTCTCATCACCGGACTTCTTAAAGCTGTACTTGTAAGTCTCTCCATCGAGGGTAATCGAAGCGGTTCCCGTCTTCAGTGCTCCCTCCTTCGAGCTTCCTCCAAAGTAGTAGACATCCCAGGCTTCATCTGCTTCCGGAAGATCGCTCTCACTCTCAATCTCCTCGTAGGAAACAATCGTTCTTCCATCCACACTCAGCTTGTACAAACCGTCAAGCATCTCTCCATGCTCGTCAAATCCATAATAGTAGCCATTGATCTTTTTGATCTGGCTTACTGTCAGATCTCCGTCTTTATCGGCATAGAACCAGTGTGCCTCATCGGCATCATGCGCTTCTGAATCCACATTCTCACCCGGAACGGTGTAGAACCAGCCAATGCTCAGCCAGCTATCCGACGGCTGACTGTAAAACATGTTGCTTGCCGATGCCGGAGTCGCCTCAGACGGGGTTGCATACCAGTTGAAGATTGCATTTCCGTTCTCTGTGAAGCGGTACTTCTTTCCATTGATCTTCTTCGTCGTGTCCACAGTCTTCTTACCGTTGCTCTTAAAGTAGAACCAGTAATAATCCTGGAAATCATCATCCTCCTGCTCGTCATCAACAACATCAATCTTCGCCCACTGGTTATCTCTGAGCGCACCATCACCGGCATCTCCGAGATAGTAGACACCCTCTTTCCATGCGTCATCTCCCGTCTGACGCTCCGAGGACTCGTTGACCCAGCCGTAGAGCATTCTTCCCTGATCATCAAACGCATACTTCTTTGTCGCACCGCTCGCCGTCACAATGCTCTTAAACGTCGTTTTTCCGGAATCACCTGCCTTGTACGCCTTTCCATTCGGTCCAAAATAATACCATGCGGTATCGGAAGCGTCCTCGCTGTCATCGTCATTGTCAAGCTCTCTCCACTGGTTCTTCACCTGCACACCGTTCTCATCGACGTAATAGTGCTCATCATCCACCTCAACCAGCGTGTCGGTCGCCATATCGCCGTTCTCATCGAGCCAGTACCAGTTGTTGCCGGATTTCTTCCAGGACTCCGTCGCCAGATTGCCATCTGAATCATAGTAATGCCAGGTTCCATCTGCATTCTGCCAGCCATAAGCCGCAAATGAAGTCATCGAAGCTCCAATCGTCATCGTTGCTACTGCCAGCGGAATCAAGATTTTCTTTTTATTTTTTAATTTCATGTCTATATTCTCCCTTCCATTTCCATACGCTAATCGCGACTTTTTTCTCTCTTTCTATTTTTTATTGTTTGCTATCACTTGTTCTCTGTGATAAACTCACTGTACACCTTGGAACGATTCCAAGGTCAAGCGATGTAATACTTTCGTAATAATTCGTAAGTCCCCCGTAACTTCGTAAGGCAGACGTAAAAATTGTGTTTGCTTGACGCTGTAAGGGGTTTCCTGTATAATTCAGATTAGTAGATAGAAAGTTTTCTAATTTTTACAGAAAAATCCTCGATCAAAATTTGATCCAAGTCTATGGGAAATGGAAAGGAACTTTTGCTTATGGATGGAATGATAGCAGTTTTTGCCATAGTGGCAGTTTTTGTGATCTGCTGGTATATCTTGAATGTCGTCGCATACTGGCGCATTTTCACAAAGGCAGGGGAAGCCGGTTGGAAGTCCCTGATCCCGGTTTACAACACCTACGTTCAGTACAAGCTCACCTGGAATACAAGGATGTTCTTTGTCTCACTTGCACTCTCTCTGATCACAGGAAGCCTCTCGATGATCGGAGGCTCCGCTGAGAACCTCAGCTATGTGATCTCCCTGATTCTCGCCGTGATCCAGCTGACCGCCCTCTACAAGCTCGCAGAGGCATTTGGACGCGGAGTCCTGTTCGCTGTCGGTCTGGTGTTCTTAAACCCGATCTTCCTGCTGATCCTTGGATTCAGCGACAACCAACCAGTACCAGGGGGCGCACTAAATTTCCGAAAGCGTCGACTTAAAACGTTGTAGAAGTAGCACCTGTCGACGATCAAACAAATCTGCACCAAAACTGAAAGCGTACATTACTAAGTAACAAGGCGACGAAAGGCGAGAAAGCACCTGCAAACCCGTGTGAGACGTTGGTGCTTAGGCTGTGTCATTTACAGCCTTATGCACCACTACGTCGAACCTGGAGCGAGAGCGCGTTTGCAGGGCTTTACTCGCCGTCGGAGCATATAACGCAAGTTTCGGTGCAACACAAATCAACAAAAAAAGCTGTTCTGCGATCCCTCACAACTCAGTGGCGAATCACAAAACAGCTTCTTTTTTATATTTTTTTATATTTTATATTTTTTGTCTTACATTCTTTGTCTTATTTCCTCTTCTCCAAATTTTTCTTTAGAGCTTCAGAAATCAAAAACTCTTACTTCTTATACGCAATATCCTCAAGACGCAGATGACGCGGAAGTCCATCAACCATCATCGGGGTCAGCTCCGCCTGAATCAGCGGGCGCACATAGTCAAGGAACTCATCGGTCACATAGTCACCTGCCTCATTGATCCACTCTCTCGGAACCTTCTTCTCGACATTCGCAATCTTGTGAACATCATAGATATCGGTTACGCACAGATACGGATCATCGGAGACACGCTTTAAGATAACCATCTTGCCGGTCTCACCCTCGAAAGCAGCCTTTACAGCAGCTCCACCTACCTGATAAGCCTCGGTGATATCCACACGACCTACGATATGGGAAGCACAACGCTGAAGAGAGTTGAACTCGATTGCTCTCGTCTTACAGCCAACTTCCTTAGAGATCTTCTCAGCAAGGAAACGAGCCGTTCCTGTCAGCTGACGATGACCGAATGCATCCACATAGTCGATGTTGTCGGTCAGCTCGCAGACATAACGTCCATCTGCCACCTTGACACCCTCTGAGATTGCAATTACGACAGATTTCTTCTTCTTGTGGATCTCAGCCACCTTCTTCATGAATGCATCCACATCAAAGGTGATCTCCGGCAGGAAGAGCATATCCGGACCTTCACAGTCCTCACCGGTTGCCAGTGCAGCAGCTCCGGTCAGCCATCCTGCATTTCGTCCCATGATCTCGATCAGGGTAACGTTCTGCTGATCATATACCAGACCATCGCGAATAACTTCCTTTGCGATCGAAGCGATGTACTTTGCAGCACTTCCGAATCCCGGAGTGTGGTCAGTCACTGCAAGGTCATTATCAATCGTCTTCGGAACACCCATGAAGCGGATCTTGCTTCCATTTAAGATTGCATAATCAGACAGCTTCTTGATCGTATCCATCGAATCATTTCCACCGATGTAGAAGAAGTAGTCCACGCCCAGCTTGTCCAGAATCTCAAAAATCTTGTCATAGACAGCACGATCATCCTTGATCTCCGGCAGTTTGTAACGGCAGGAGCCGAGGAATGCAGACGGAGTACGCTTTAACAGATCGATGTCGAGATCGCTTCTGATATGCTCAGACAGATCTACAACCTTCTCTTCAAGCAGTCCCTGAACACCGTGAAGCATACCGTACACCTTTCCTGCTCCGCGATCCTTTGCAGTCTTAAATACACCTGCAAGGCTGGAGTTGATTACTGCGGTCGGTCCACCGGACTGTCCTACGATTACATTGCCTCTGATTTGACCCTTAAATGTCTTCATAAAATTGTTCCCCCATTATCTTTTTTTATTGCCTTATCCCTTATTTTAAACTTTTCCCATACTGTCTTTCTTTTTTCACGCTATGAGTCCCCTTATTACTCTAGCGTGCCATCTCAAGCTGTGGTCCCGTGCTCTGGTGTGCCTTGATGATCGTCTCAATCTCCTCAAGATCAGAGGACGGAAGATCGCCTGGAATCGTATTCTTCACAGAACTCGTCGCGTTGCCGTACTGCATTGCACGCTCACAATCAAAGTCACTCGAGAGCAGACCATAGAGAGCGCCTGAAATATAAGCATCTCCGCTTCCGATTCGATCCACAACCTCAATATCGCGGTATGGCTCCTCCTCGTAGTAGCGATCATTCTTCGCATCATAGACAACAGAGCCGAAATCATGACGCTTCGGGCTGTGTACCACGCGCTGAGTCGATGCCACAATCGAGATCGGATAGTCCTCGGTAAAGCTCTTCATCATCTCTTTTGCTGTGCCAGTCTTCTTGAATGTCAGACGTGCGGTATCCTCTGAGCAGAAGAAAATGTCCACATACGGCAGGATCTGCTCGATGCATGCCTTTGCTTCCTCTCCGCTCCACAGGTTTCCGCGGAAGTTGACATCAAACGAAACAATCGTTCCGGTTGCCTTGAAACGCTTGATCATCTCAATCGTTGTCTCTCGGATCTTCGGGCTGAGAGCCAGCGTGATTCCACTCGTGTGGAAGCAACGCGTTGCCGTATAGACATCCTCCGGGATCTCGCTGATGTCGAGGGAGTAGAATGAGCTTCCGATACGGTCATAGATAACCTTCGGCTTTCTCGGGTAAGCTCCACTCTCGTAGTAGTAGATTCCGACACGGGCATTCGGTGACTTATCATAAATGAAATAGTCATCGCTGATGCCATAAGAACGGATTTTTCCTTTCATGAAAGTTCCGATATCATGAGACGGAAGTTTGGAAATGACTCCGGTGTGAAGTCCAAGCAGAGAAACTCCAACTGCCACATTCAGCTCTGCACCTCCGACCTGCTTGATAAAGGTATCTCCGCGAACAAGACGCTCATTGTTTGGCGGTGACAGGCGAAGAAGCACCTGTCCAAGTGTCAGCAAATCAAAATCTCTTGTGTTCTCCATCATTTTGCCCTCCGGCGCTTTTGCGCTTTCTTAAATTCTGTTCTGTATTCTGTTCTGCTGTGTATGGAACTCATGATCTGACAAAGAACTCTGAACTTTGGAAAGAGTCCAAAAAGAATCCCCAAAAAATCAAACGAATTCTGATAGATAAAATGGCTAATTCCTGTTACGGAAATTAGCCATTTATCTACGATGTCAGTATATCAATCTTTTATTTATAAAATAACGAATACCCCAAAAACTCTCTGTGAATTCCAAAGGAATCCCCAATGAATTTAAAAGTCCCTATGAACTTTAATTATCTCTGAACACGACCTGAACCGTCGCCACCTGCCAGATTGTCAACATCTGCACGGCTAACAAGGTTGAAGTCGCCCGGGATGGTGTGCTTCAGAGCAGATGCAGCTACTGCGAACTCCAGAGCATCCTTCATGTTCTTGCCATCTACCAGACCGCAGATCAGACCACCAGCGAAGGAATCTCCGCCACCTACACGGTCAACGATCGGAGCGATGCGGTACTTTCTGGAGTGATAGAACTCACGGGTCTTACCATCCATGATGCAAGCAGACCAGCCGTTGTCGGAAGCGCTGTGGCTCTCACGCAGGGAGCTGATGATGTACTTGAATCCGAACTTGTCAGCCATCTGGTTGAAGATATCTACATAACCAGCCAGCTCAAGCTCACCGGAGGTAACATCGGTGTTGCCCGGCTTGAAGCCAAGAACCTTCTCTGCATCCTCCTCGTTTCCGATGCAAACGTCAACATACTGCATCAGGTTGGTCATAACCTTCTGAGCCTTCTCGGAAGACCACAGTTTCTTACGGAAGTTTAAGTCAACAGATACGGTTACGCCGTGAGCTTTAGCAGCCTTTAAAGCAGCCTCGGTCAGCTCGATTGCAGCGTCGCTTACAGCCGGGGTAATTCCGGTGAAGTGGAACCAATCTGCATCCTTGAAGATCTCGTCGAAATCGAACTCGTCCGGAGTAGCGGTAGAGATGGAGCTGTGTGCACGATCGTAAACAACGTTGGAAGCTCTCATTGCAGAACCGGTCTCAAGGAAGTAGATACCCAGTCTCTCACCGCTTCTTGCGATGTGCTTGGTTCCTACATTGTACTTTCTCAGAGCTGCTACTGCGCAGTCACCGATCGGGTTGGACGGAACAGCGGTAACGAAATCTACATCATGACCATAGTTAGCCAGAGATACTGCTACGTTAGCCTCACCGCCACCGTAGTTTACATCGAACTCGTCTGCCTGGATAAATTTCTCATTATTCGGGGTGGAAAGTCTCAGCATGATCTCACCCATGGTTACTACTTTTGCCATTTTTGTGTCTCCTTATTTTTTATTTTTTCTTCTATTACTCTTTTTATTGCTTTATTGCTCTTTTTGTTTTAAACCAATTGTTTTGTACTAATTGATTTATACTAATTCGCTTTGTGATGATTTCCCATGAATGACCGCGTCCGATCCGATTTCTCAGAGCAGGCGCGGTATCCAAAGTGAATCCAAATCCTTTATCGAATAATCCGCAAATACGAATGCTGAATCTCAGATAAATAAATCTTACCGATTTATAAACGTGTTATAAATGTAAATTACTTACGTGCTGCTGCTACTGCTGCAACGAACTCCTGAGCCTTTGCAGTTACTGCTGCGAAGTCGCCGGTCTTAGCACCCTTGGTCAGGCTGCTTCCGGTACCTACTGCGTATGCACCTGCGTTGATCCACTTGTCTACGTTGTCTACATCAACACCGCCACTCGGCATGAACTCGCCCTGCGGAAGCGGTCCACGGAAGGAGCTGATTGCTGCCGGTCCTACAATGTTGCCCGGGAAGATCTTGATAACGTCGCATCCAGCCTCAAGAGCGGTAATTGCCTCGGTAGGAGTCATAACGCCCGGAAGCATCGGTACTCTGTAACGGTTGCACAGCTTGATGGTCTCAACGTTCAGGCCCGGGCTTACAACGTAGTTTGCACCAGCCAGGATAACCTGTCTTGCAGTCTCCGGATCAAGAACGGTACCTGCACCGATTACAACCTTGTCGTTGTCCTTGTACTTCTTAGCCATAGCTGCGATGAAGTCAACCGGGTTGCCCTCGTCCATGGTCATGGTGATCTCGATGAAGTTGATTCCGCCGGCGATGATTGCGTCAACAACCTTCTCGCCCTGCTCCAGGTTCTTTGCACGAACAACTGCTACCAGACAATCTTCTTTCAGTCTTGCTAATACCTGCTCTTTTTTCATGATAGTTCTCCTTTTCTTGGTTTCATTTATTCGTATATGCGAATTCGTTTCACATTTGCGATTTCTATACTTGAATTCTAATAGTTTCTTTCCCATTTGTCAACAGGAAATCTACTTATTTTTATCTTTTTCTGTCTTACTTCTTATCTTTTTCTATTCTGCCCGTATCTGGGAATTTTTACATGCGCACAGAACCGATAAAACCGAGTCTTTTCGAGACCTCCTGTGCCTTTTCAGAGACCATTTTTCCGAGGAGTTCATAGTTCTCCGTCGGCTTGTACAGGCTTGATACACTGATTGCTCCTGCGACACTTCCATCCGGTCCAAAGACAGGCGCACCGACACACTCCATATGTTCTTCCATCTCGCGCGCATCAAACGCATAGCCGTTCTGGCGCACGCGATCAAGCTCTGCAAGCAGGGACGCTCGGTCCATGATCGTCCGATCGGTCTTCTGGCGGAATTTGATCCGGTTGATCACCTGACGCACCGTCTCCTCATCACTGAACGCGAGGATCGCCTTTCCAAGCGAGGTGCAGTACATCGGATTCTTCGTTCCGACAGTCGCCGTCGTGATGATCGGATTCTCCGGCTCTGCCTTACAGATATAGACGACATCGTGATCAGAACGCACCCCGAAAAAGACCGTCTTGCCGACTTCCTTCGCAAATGCGCGCAGTTCTGGCTCAATCACACTGATAAAATCCAGGTTGTTGGTATAATTGATTCCAATCCGGTACGCAGTCAGACCAATCGTATACCGCTGTCTCTGACCGCGGTCCACATTGACCATTCCCATCTCCGCAAGAGTCGTCACAATGTCATAGGCACTCGTCTTCGGAAGTTCCAATTTTTCACAGATGTCATCCAGAGTGATGCCTTCCGGATTCTTTGATACCAGTTTGAGGATCTCGACAGTCCTCTGGGTCGTTCTATTCAGTTTCATATTCTGTCACGCCTTTCTGTGGCAGGGGCAGGAGCAATCAATCGGGATCGATTATCATTGGAATAAAACAGCAATGATAAAGCAACAATCTTACAGCGTTACACCCTGCTTGAAGATCGCCATATCGTGGAAGCCGGCCTCCTCTGCCTTTACTTTCTTACCTGAAGCAACTGCCAGCACATAGTTAAACAGATCCTGTGCAAGCTCTTCCTTACTCTTATCTTCTACCATACGTCCGGCATTAAAGTCAATCCAATTTTCCTTGTGACCAGCCAGCTTGGAGTTGCTCGAAATCTTGACAGTCGGAACCGGAGATGCAAACGGAGTTCCGCGACCGGTTGTGAACAGAACGATCTGTGCGCCGGATACTGCGAGTGCAGTGGAAGCAACGAGGTCATTGCCCGGTGCAGACAGCAGATTCAGACCTTTCTCCTTTACCTGCTCACCGTATGCGAGTACACCCTTAACCGGAGCACTTCCGGACTTCTGGGTACATCCGAGGGACTTATCCTCCAGAGTGGAGATACCGCCCTTCTTGTTACCCGGAGACGGGTTCTCGTAGATCGTCTGGTTGTGGCTCTTGAAGTAGTTCTTAAAGTCGTTGATCAGATGAACGGTCTTGTCAAACAGCTCCGGAGTTGCACAGCGATCCATCAGAAGGGTCTCTGCACCAAACATCTCCGGCACCTCAGTCAGAATCGTCGTACCGCCCTTGGAGATCAAAAGATCGGAGAATGCACCAACCGTCGGGTTTGCGGTGATTCCGGACAGACCGTCAGAACCGCCACACTTCATACCGATGATCAGCTCGCTTGCGTCGATCTTCTCTCTGGAAAAGCCATTTACATAGACAGCCAGCTCCTCAAGCAGTTTCATAGCCTCTTCCTGCTCGTCCTCAACGTCCTGGCACTGAAGGAACTTCACACGCTGATCGTCGTACTCGCCGATATACTGCTCTTTTAACAGCGGAATGTTGCTGTTCTCACAGCCGAGACCGAGAACGAGAACACCACCTGCGTTCGGATGATGAATCATATCAGCCAGAACAGTACGGGTGTGCTCCTGGTCATCTCCCATCTGGGAACATCCATAAGGATGGGTAAACGCAATGACATCCTCGACATTGCCACCGATCAGTTTCTTTGCCTGACGCTCAAGTGCCTGTGCGATGCTGTTGACACAGCCAACGGTCGGGATGATCCAGATCTCGTTTCTTACACCGACTTTTCCATCGGTACGGCGATATCCGTCAAAATATGCATGCTCGGACTCTTTCAAAGTAGAAGCAACCGGATGATACTGGTACTCAAGCAGATCACCCAGAGCGGTCTTTAAGTTGTGTACATGTACCCAGCCACCTGCCGGAACTGCTTCCTTCGTGTAACCGATGCGGAAACCGTACTTAATAACCTCACTGCCCTGCTCGATCGGCTTTAATGCAAACTTATGACCCTGCGGGATATCCTCCTGCGTCGTCACATTGTACTGACCGACCGTGAGCTGTTCGCCTTTCGCAATCGGACGAAGTGCAACTGCGACATTATCGTTCTCATTGATTCTGATAAAATCCTGCATAACTCTTCTCCTTATCTATCTCTTTTGGTGTTTCTTTTTTGTTTTTCGTGTTTCTGTTTTGGCGTTTCTTCGTTTCTTCTTTTTTTACTTCTTTACCTCTTAATTTGCTGCTTACTTTTAATGTTTTTTAGTACCTTAAAGCACCTTAATGCTTTACCAGCTTTACCACTTTTTTGCTGCTTTACTGCTTTCATGTTTTCATTTCATGTTTTCAGCTTTATACTTTCGGTGTCATCTTTGGTGTCATCCTGCACTCCTCAAATTAAGATCTTTTAAGGTCTCATTTCAAGAGATCCAGACACTCGCCTTGTTTTTGTAAGTGCTTACAATTATTCTACCTAAACTCTCCCTATAAGTCAAGATGGAATCTTTAATTTTTTTCAAATAAATTCCATAAAACCTCTCATAACCACTTGCATTATTTCATTTTGACGGTTATAATGGTACTAGCTTGTAAGCACTTACAGAAAACTAGGGAGGAAAGACGGATGAACATTTATGACGTATCGAAAAAAGCCGGAGTGTCCATCGCTACTGTCTCCCGGGTTCTCAACGGCAATCCCAATGTCAGCGAAAAAACCCGGGCGCGGGTACACGCCGTCATGAACGAGCTGGGATATACACCGAACGTATTTGCAAGGGGACTGGGGCTTGGCTCCATCAAAACCATAGGTATCATGTGTTCGGATTCCTCAGATCCATATCTCGCACATGCAATCTACTACCTTGAACGCGAACTGCGTGTGAATGGATACGACTCCATTCTCTGCTGTACAGGCAACTCTCTCGAGACCAAACAGCAGTATTTCAATCTGCTCCGTTCCAAGAAAGTGGACGCGATCATCCTTGCAGGTTCTAAATTCATTGAACCGAAAGTCAAGGACAATACCTATATCATTGATGGCGCACAGGAGATTCCGATCATGCTCGTCAATGGTTATCTCGAAGGAGACAACATTTACAGCACCGTCTGCGACGATCGCATGGCGGTTCACAAGGCAACCGGTCAGCTCATCGCCTCCGGATGTCGAAAGATTGTCTACCTTTATACGAGCAATTCCTTCAGTGGAACGAACAAGATGAAGGGGTACCGCGATGCACTCACCGGACACGGTCTTCCGGTTCGACCGGAATACATCCACCAGTGTGAGAAAGATGTGATCTGTGCCCGCGATCTTCTTCTTGAGCTCGCCAAGGATGACCTTGTCTTCGATGCCGTGATGACCTCGGACGACACTCTTGCAGTCGGCGCAATCAAGTATGCTCACATGCAAGATCTCAAGATTCCAGACGATTTGAGCATTGTCGGATACAACAATTCGACATATGCGATCTGTACCGATCCGGAGCTTACCTCGATCGACAGTAAGGTGGAGGCACTCTGCACTGCCACAATCAATACCCTTATGGGCGTTTTCAACGGTGTCAACGTACCCAGTCGGACTACGATTGCCGCCGATTTGATAAAAAGAGCAACAACAAAATTTTAAAAAGTTTTAGGATTTAAAAAGTTGTAAGTTGTATCTATCTACTATATTCATTTAAGGAGGATTTTTCCAATGAAACAGTTTATGGACAAGGATTTTCTTCTCTCAAGCGAGTCTGCACAGGCATTATTCCACAACTACGCAGAGAATATGCCGATTCTCGACTACCACTGCCACATCAACCCGAGAGAGATCGCTGAGGACCGCAAGTTCGAGAACATCACTCAGGTTTGGCTCGGCGGTGACCACTACAAGTGGCGTCAGATGCGTTCCAACGGCGTAGATGAGAAGTACATCACCGGTGATGCTTCTGATCGTGAGAAGTTCCAGAAATGGGCTGAGACCATGGAGAAGCTGATCGGCAACCCGCTGTATCACTGGAGCCATCTGGAATTACAGCGTTACTTCGGTTACACCGGACATCTGTGCGGAGATACCGCTGAGGAAGTTTGGAACCTGTGTAACGAGCAGTTAAAGAACAAGTGGACTGTTCGTAGCCTGATCAAGGCTTCCAACGTAACCCTGATCTGCACCACCGATGATCCGATCGACTCTCTTGAGTGGCACAAAGTCATCAAAGAGGATCCGACCTTCGACGTACAGGTTCTGCCGGCATGGAGACCGGACAAGGCTACCAACATCGAGAAGCCGGAGTACGCTTCCTACATGCAGAAGCTGTCTGAGGTGAGCGGTGTTGAGGTTAAGGATTTCGCTTCCTTAAAGAGCGCAATCGACAATCGTATGCAGTTCTTCACTTCCATGGGATGCAGCGTATCTGACCACGGTCTGGACTTCATCGTTTACGTTCCGGCAACCGACGCTGAGATCGATGCAATCATCGCAAAGAAGCTGTCCGGCCAGGAAGTTACCCAGGAGGAGATGCTCAAGTACAAGACTGCATTCATGATGTTCCTTGCAAAGCAGTATCACAAGTATGACTGGGCTATGCAGATCCACTACGGTTGCAAGCGCGACAACAACGCTTACATGTACAAACAGCTCGGACCGGATACCGGATACGACTGCATCAACAACTACGCTCCGGCAGCTCAGACCGCTGACTTCCTGAACGCACTGAGCGCAACCAACGAGATCCCGAGAACCATTCTGTACTCTCTGAACCCGAACGATGACGCTGTAATCGGCACGATCATCGGATGCTTCCAGGATACCTCCGCAGCAGGCAAGCTCCAGCACGGTTCTGCTTGGTGGTTCAACGATCACAAGGTAGGTATGACCAACCAGATGACCAGCCTTGCAAACCTTGGATGCCTCGGCAACTTCATCGGTATGCTGACCGACTCCAGAAGCTTCCTGTCCTACACCCGTCACGAGTACTTCCGCCGTGTAATGTGCGAACTGCTCGGAAGCTGGGTAGACAACGGTGAGTATCCGGATGACCAGAAGGCTCTTGAGAAGATCGTAAAGGGCATCTGCTACAACAACGCAGTGAAGTACTTTGGTTTTGATTTAAAGACTGTTGAGTAAGTTTTATTGAGTAAGTTTAGAAGTTAAATACTCTTAATACGGTCAATACTGTCGAAAAAAATTAAGACGTTTCAAAAGAGAAGAACCCGTTCACCTGGATGGTGGGCGGGTTCTTTTTGGTTGTTTCTGTCTTTATTCTATTTTTTATTTTCTTTTCCCTAAGATGTTAGCTGTTTTAATTTTACCATTTTTCATTACAGTTTTATCCAATATCGAAGGACAGAAACTCCATCATCCAGTACTTCATTTTCCAGCACGCCGCCATTTTTCTCAATCGTTCTTGCCGAGGCAAGGTTGGTTTTTTTACAGCACATCAGCACCTCAGAAATTCCAAGTTTCCGACATTCCTCAAGAGCCAGTGCAATCATCTCTGTGCCAAGACCTTTTCCGCGCTCACTCGGACGAATTCCATCGCCAATATGTCCACCGCTGAAACGCAATTTATCGTTTAAATAATGCCGAATATTAACTGCACCGACAAAAATATTTCTCTCCGTGTCAAGACAGAAGAACGTAGAATCCGGCACAAATCCCTCAGGTACCGCATTTTCCCCAAGACTTTCCATATATTGATCCGTATTGTGATAATCACATCTGCAAATCGCCCACGGAACAATTTTTTCGTTTGTCGCCGTCCATTCATCCATCATATCGATTAACTGAGTTGTAAATTCTGCGCTGTATTTAACAAGTTTAAGCATCTCTGTATTTATATGTCCTCCACGAATTCTAAACCATTCTCATCGTTCATCTGCTTTGTTGTTCCTAGAAATCTTATCCTTCTTCATTCAGGCGTTCTCACCTCAATCAAATTTCCATCCAGATCATAAAAGCGAACCATCTTCTGCCCCCAGCTGTGCGCCGTGAGCCGGTTGACATACTGCACCTCCGGATACAATCGTTCCAGTTTTTCAACAAACGCCTCCAAATCATTCTCTTCAAAATACAATTCACAGGCATTGTTTCTCGGGATGACCTCTTTTCCCAAAAACTCCCGCCAGATCTTCTCATCCTGAAGCACAAGTCCATCCATCAAGATCATATTTCCATCATTGTCAACGATTCGATCAAGCCCGAACAGATCGTGATAAAACTGTCTCGATCTTTCGATGTCTTTCACGACAATCAAAATATTTTTTAATTTCATTTTATTTATCCTATCTAGCGCTCCTGTATCTCTTTGCCACTCATGTGTTCAATCTCAATTTCAAAAACCTGTACTGCTTTTTCAAGTCGGGCAATTTCCTCATCAACCAGCTGTTCCGTCGGATAGTATTTCATTGCCAACTGTTTGAAAAAATATCTATCTTTTGTCGACTATTACAGTTTCAAAAAATCCCACTCTAACTGTTGACATAGAACCTGAAAATAAAACAGAAAAAACTACACTTAACATTTTTTTATTGCTACGCGTAATTTCCCTGTTTACTCGATGGTTCTCTCATTTCAGAAATTCAAACATGATAAAGTTAGAGAAAAGTATGGAAAAAGAAGAATCTGATTGAACAACTGGTTATAAAGTGAACAATCTACTCCCTTAGCACTTTCCTCTATTTCCTGTGCATCCGTGTTTCTCTTCCCCACACTTATGCTCTCCGCAGGAATGTGCATGTTCATGATGGGTGCAGTGCACATCCGGATTGTAGCTTAAATCCCCTGCTAAATAATGTTTCACTGCCTCGTCTGCATCTCCGCTCACGCCACCATACAGCTGAATGCCTGCACTGGCAAGTGCATTTTGTGCTCCGCCTCCAATTCCACCGCAGATCAGCACTTCAACACCTGCATTCGTCAAAAATGAAGCTAAGGCTCCATGTCCCTGACCATTCGTATCGATGATCTGCGTCTCTTTGATTTCCCCATTCTCAACCTCATACAGCTTAAACTGGCTTGTGTGTCCAAAATGCTGAAAGATTTCTCCATTTTCGTAAGTTACTCCAATTCTCATTTTTCCTTCTCCTTCTTTTTCTATTAATATTTCTGTTTCTTCCACCACTATTTTAAACTACAAATCTGAATTGCGAAACCGTTTTTATCTGCGATGGTCGCACTTTTGGCACTGCACCATCTCATTTTCCCCATCTTCTTTATAAAATATATCCGACCATTGACAAATGCTCTGTAAAATCGGGACGATGGAATTTCCTTTTTGCGTCAGCGAATATTCCACGCGATGGGGAATCTCATCATAAGACTTTCTGTCAACGATTTTATCTTCCATTAGCAAATTTGTAAGTCGCTATTAAATTTCCTAGTATTAATTTTCTAGCATTATTTTCCTAATATTGTGTCACAAAAATAAGGCTCATGCATAAATTCCAAATTTATACATAAGCCCTATCCCAACTCTATCTATCTGATGAAAAATCTTTATTTCTGAATAAATTATCCCTAAATAAGTTATCCCTGAATAAATCTGCTCAAGAATTCCTGAGTCTTTGCCTTCTGCGGGTTACCGAAGATCTCTTCTGGCTTGCCCTGCTCCTCGATGACTCCGTCTGCCATGAAAACAACGTGGCTCGAGACATCGCGGGCAAATGCCATCTCATGCGTCACAATAATCATCGTGATACCCTCTTTTGCGAGTGTGCGCATAACGGCAAGCACTTCCCCGACCATCTGCGGGTCAAGTGCGGAAGTCGGCTCGTCGAACAGCAGAACCTCCGGCTCCATCGCAAGAGCACGGGCGATTGCGACACGCTGTTTCTGACCACCGGAAATCTGGCGTGGCTTTGCGTTGATGTACGGTGCCATGCCGACTTTCTCGAGGTACTTCATCGCGTTCTTCTTTGCCTCTTCCTTGTTCTTCTTCAGAACTTTCGTCTGACCGACGATACAGTTTTCAAGGACTGTCATGTTGTTAAACAGGTTAAAGCTCTGGAACACCATGCCGACCTTGGAACGGTATGCCGGAACGTTGACGCCCGGGCTTGTGATGTCGTTGCCGTGGTAGAGGATCTCACCGGTTGTCGGAGTCTCAAGCATGTTGACACAGCGCAGAAGCGTGGATTTTCCGGAACCGGAAGCACCGATGATACAGGTCACATCGCCGGTATTGACGGTGAAGTCGATGTCACGCAGAACGACATGCTTTCCGAAGGATTTGCTCAGGTGGCTGATCTCCAATACATGTTCTGATGCCATTTACTCTTCCTCCTTCTTCTTTGTCTTGTCGCCGTAGCTGTACATTCCGCTCGTGTGTGCCAGCGTGTCTGTCGTTGCTAAATCGTAGTTGTCTGCACCGTCCATCCGATTCTCCACCCAGCGGAGAAGACGGGAACATGCAAATGTCATGATGAAATACATGATCATCGTGATCGTGTAAGTCTCAAAGTTCATGTAAAGCGCTCCGGCTGCCGCCTTCGTCTTGTAGAGAAGCTCTGCGACACCGATTACGGAGAGCACACAGCTATCCTTAATGTTAATGATCAGGTTGTTGCCGATCTGGGGCATAATGTTGCGCAGAGCCTGTGGCAAAATGACATAGATCATTGTCTGAACGTGTGTCATACCGATCGCCTTTGCGCCCTCTGTCTGTCCCGGATCGACGGAGAGAATACCGCCACGAACCGTCTCAGCCATGTATGCACCCGTATTGATCGAGAGGATGAAATACGCTGCCTGTGTCATCGTCGGATTGATTCCCATGAGCGGGAAGAGTCCAAAGTAGATGAACATCGCCTGCGCCATCATCGGCGTACCGCGGAAGAACTCCACATATACATTTAAAATAAATTTGAATACGCGCAGAACAATCTTCTTTGCGAGGGAATCCTTCTCCTCCATCGGGATCGTCTGCACCAGTCCTACCGCAAATCCGATCAAACATCCAACGATCGTGCCCACAATTGCAATCTTCAGGCTGACACCTGCGCCCTGCAACATAGACATTCCATATCGCTGAAATACGACCATCACACGGCCTAAAAAGTCTGTTGGCATAGTAATTTTCGCTCCTTACTTTCCTGCTTTCTTTCTTCTGCAACTTTACCAAACTTGTTTTATTGAAATCATTTTACTGAAACTGTTTTACCGAACTCTTCTTCTGAAATAAACCAGTCACTCAAAGGCGACACAAGGCGAAGAAGTCCGCACAGGACTTTCTTCGCCGTCAGAGCCGTCAAAACATCTACCTTCGTTCCAAAATTCCAAAATTTAAAAGTTTCAAAAATTTAAACTTCAAAATTCCTTAGTTTGCCAGAGGCTGAACGGAAATTGCCTCGTCCATCATCTTTGCGTAATCATCCTTATCCATTGTAGCCAGAACGCCGTTGATGGCATCCTTTAACTCGGTGTTGCCCTTCTTTAAGGAGATGCCGATGTTGATGTCCTCATCGCTTACCTGGAAATCGTCATCCCCGCCACCAAACTCAAGCATCTTGAAGTCCGGATAAGCAACCAGAGCACCCTTACCGGTCGGCTGATCGGTAACTACGATGTCACACTTGTCTGCCTCGAGGGACATCAGCATATCCGGTGCGCTTGCGGTAGCGGACAGAATGTTTGCGTCCTGAATCTGCGGGAGACATACGGTGTACCAGATCGTGCTCTGCTGGGAGGTGCAGGTTGCGCCAGCCAGATCAGCAACGCTCGTTGCATTCTCATACTTTCCGCCAGCCTTTACCAGTGTAACGATGCTTGCATAGTAATACGGATCAGTGAAGTCTACTGCTTCCTGACGCTCCTTCGTGATCGACTGTCCTGCAATGACGCAGTCTACCTGACCAGTCTGAACAGCCGGAATCAGAGAATCCCAGTCAAGACGAACGATCTGTAAATCATATCCAAGCTCGTCTGCGATCTTCTTTGCCATCATGACATCGTATCCATAAGCGTACTCGTTGCTGTCTGCGATCGGAACAGCTCCGTTGGAATCGTCCGGCTGAGTCCAGTTGTACGGTGCATATGCGCACTCCATTGCTACCTTCAAGACTTTCTTGTCTGCGGAATCTGCCTTGGCATCCTTTGCATCTGCGCTCTTCTCTGTCTCTGCGGACTCACTGCTCTCTGCATTTGCATCTGCACTCTCTGCCTTTGTCTCAGCTGTCGTAGCAGAAGTCGCACTTCCACCACAGGCACTCAAAGATGCCATTGCCACGACTGCAACTGCGGTTGTAGTCAAAACTTTTAAATTCTTTTTCATAATTGTATCCTCCTCAACGTTCTGTTACTCTCCGGACTTAAAATGAGAGCAAGAAAATCCCCTTCCCCGGGGACCCCCTTGCCCTCATCCTTAATCCGTTTTTGACTGTACCTATCATACAACCCTAAAAAACGTTTGTCAATTCCTTTTTATATCAATCTAGTAGGTAATTTTTACCGTTTTGTTCCTGTATCATACGGCATTTCCGTTTAGAAAATGCCTATCCATGCACAGGAACACCTTTTTTCTTTAAGAAAGCGGTGGAACGATCGGCACATCCGAAGAAATCGGTGCAGATCCCGGAGCCTGCTGTTCTGCCTGTGGCTCCTTCGGAGCAGAAGTCGTCTCAGCCTTGGTTTCTGCTTTCGTCTCGGCTTTTGTCTCCGCCTTCGTTTCTGCCTTTGTCTCAGCTTTTGTTTCCGCTTTCGTCTCCGCCTTTGTCGTCTCCTTCTGCTTTGCCTTCGTCTCTTCCTTGGCTGCTTTTGCCTTTGTGGTTTCCTTTATGTTCTCCTTCGTTGCCTCAGTCGACTTCGCTGTGGTTTCCTTCTTCGTCCCCGAACGCTCCTGAGTCGTATTCGTGTTCGTCGTATTCGTTGAGCTCGTGGAATTTGAAGAATTTGTCACACTGCCTCCGGCACTCTGACTCTCATTGAGCGCAGATCCGGTTCCACCTGCGGTATTGCGGTGAATCTCCGCGGAATGTCCCTGATAAACCTTAGAGTGATCCTCGGTTCTTGAGACTTCCTGACCGTTCTGGTACACAACCTTGTAGGTAACCCAACGACTTCCGCTCGTTCCGGCTTTCACGGTCTTCTCGGTTCCCGGTTTCAGGGAAACATCCTCGACATAAACCGGGTCCGGCTGGTCAAGCTCTTCCGTCTTCTCAGACACAAGATCCCAGGTCTCTCCCTCCGGCAGGACACGGATTCCGTAGAGAGAAACCGTCGCCTTGCGGTTTGAATAACTTGCAAGAATACCGACCGGATACTCGGATGTATTTACAAAACGGAAGTCCGGATAATCCCAGCTGATTGCCGCATCCTGTCCCGGAGTCACATAGTTCGGCTCAAAGGTATGGGAACGTCGATAAGTGACTTCCATTCCTGCCTGAAACACGACACGGTAGAGTGTGCTCGACATCTGGCAGACACCTCCGCCGACTTCCTGAACAACCTCTCCGCTGTTGTAGGCAGCTGCCTCCTGATAGCCCTTTTCCGGTGTGCGCTGTCCGACAATCGCATTGAACGAGAACTCCTCTCCCGGCTGGACAATCGTGCCGTTGAGTGCTTCTGCTGCCAGACGAACGTTCGTGTTTCTCTTCTCATTCTCCGTCGTCTCCGTCGTGAATGTTGCAAGCGTCGTATACTTCTGGCGCGCCTCGTCAATCGTGAGCTTCTGAACATTGTCACCAAACTCTGCCTGAACAACTGCATCAAACTGACCGTTCTTCACTGCGCTCATGATGTCGGAAACCATCTTTTCCTCATTGAGTTTCAATCCCGAACATCCATCGCTGAAGAGAAACTGTCCATTCGCTGAATCGTAACGGTCAATCACGGCATTTTTTGCCTGCTTATCCCACTTTTCTGCATAGGTTGCAACCTGATCTGCGACAAGCTCCTGAAGTTTTGTCTCATCGAGTTCACGCTCACCGGTTGCTCCGTCCTGATAAATATCGGTCAGGCACTCGCTGATCCACTCTCTTGTGAGATCCGGAACTGCCTCGGTCTCCTCGCTCTCCTCATCCTGCTTAACCTGGATCGCCCACGGATAGCTCTTTACGATCTCCGCGAGTGCCTCCTCCTTCGTCAGTCCGTTTAACGCGATTCCATTGACCGTCAGCGCGGTGCAGGTCTTTGCCTCTGCATTCTCTGCACCGCTCTCCGCCGTCGTCACTGCCTTCGGTGAAGAAGCACCGCTTCTTCCCTTGACAACTGCTCCGACAATCAGAACTGCCATCACAACAACAGCTCCACCTGCCAGAACAACTGCGGATGAACTACGTCTCTTTTTCTTCTTTGTGCGCACCTTCTGCATGGGAATCAGCTTCCCTTCGCAATCCACATGCAAAAGCGGACAAATGCTCAGCATTGTGCCGACAAAGCCTGCTGTTTTCGTTACTCTGCCGCCCTTGATGTAAAACGTCAAATCTGTAGAGAAAAACCAATGCTGCACCTTGCGCTTGTTTTCCTCTGCCCAGTGATACAAATCCGCAAGCCCCATGCCTGCATCTCGCAAATCCGCAAGCCGATCCATCAAAAGTCCGTAGCCGGAGGATGCCGAAAGGGAATCCACAATATAAATTTTCCGTTCGGGATATTTTTCCGCAAGAATATCCTTTGCGATATTCGCAGAATTCATCACGCCCGTAATGCCGGAGGAAAGGCAAAGATGCAGAATGTCCTTTCCTTCCTTCAGAAAGGACTCAAAATATGCTTCAAATTCCGCCACATTGACCTGAAAGGTTTTTGTTTCCGCACCCTTTGTCATTGCTTCATAAAACACATCAAAGGGCATGGACTGCCCCAGATCATCAGGGTATACCGTTCCATTCAGTTCATAATGAAAACAGATATAATGGATATTTCTATTTTGAAAGTGTTCCAACGATAAATCCGCCGTGGAACAACAGCTGAGAACAAAGTTTTCCATGTGTACCTCCTTTTTTCGATTCTGCACAGGGCAAAATTATCACTCCCATAGTATAGAACCACAGTAGGAATTTGTAAACAAAATGTTATGTAAATTTCGTGTAAAGAAGTCGACAGAAGCCGCGGATGCTTATTCTGCCTTGTTGTCCCTTGTCATCAGCTCCAGAACGGCATCCTCCACATTTTTCCCCGCAAAGAGAACCGCATAAATGCTCTGTGTAATGGGCATGGAAACGTGATATTTTTCCGCAAGCTGACAAGCCGCCTGCACTGTATTCACACCTTCCACAACCATCTTCACCTCATCGAGTGTTTCCTGCAGGCTTTTGCCCTGCCCCAGAAGGATACCCGCTCTGCGGTTTCTGGAGTGCATACTCGTACAGGTTACAATCAGGTCGCCAATACCGGAAAGCCCTGCAAAGGTTTCCGCCTTACCGCCCATTGCCATGCCAAGACGCTTCATTTCTGCCATGCCTCTTGTCATGAGCGCCGCCTTGGTGTTGTCCCCAAAGCCAAGCCCATCGGACATCCCTGCCGCCAGTGCCATAACATTTTTCAGTGCTGCGCCGATTTCCACGCCAATCAAATCCGTATTGGTATACAGACGGAAACGGGGGTTTGCAAATTCCTCCTGCACCAGCTTTGCCACTGCCTCATTTTCGCAGGCAATCAGACAAGCGGTCGGCACCTTTCGCGCAACCTCCTCTGCATGGCTCGGTCCGGAAAGCACACAGACCTCACACTGGGGCGCTTCTCTTTTGATGACATCCGAAAGCAGGAACAGTGTTTCCGGCTCCAGGCCCTTTGCCACATTCACCAGAATCTGCCATGTTTTCAGATAGGGTGCAAAATCTCGCACGGTTTGTGCAACGGCTCTGGAAGGAACTGCCAGAATCACGATATCCGCACCGTCCACAGCCTCCTTGCGATCGGTGGTTGCCTGAATGGAATCGGGAATCACCACACCGGGGAGATATTTCTTATTTGTTCTTTCTTTCAACAGCTCATCCACTGCGTCCTGTCTTCTGGACCAGATGAAAACCTCATGTCCGTTTTCCGCCAGCATCACTGCAAGGGCTGTCCCCCAGCTGCCGGAACCAATGACTGTTACCTTTTTCATAAGCTGTGACCTCCAGTCTTATTTCTTCAAATCACAATTTCCAAAACGCATTTATTTTTTAGAACCGAATTTATTTTCCGTACCGTTTAAAAGCTTTTTGATATTCCCTCTGTGCCGCCAGAATGCCATCGCACTGACAAAAATCGTCAGATAGAGCATTTCACGAGGGAATCCCAAAAGATAGGCACTGATGGGCAGCGTCAGCGCAAACAGCAGCGAGCCAACGGAAACATATCTTGTTATAAATGCCATGCCAAAGCCAATCAGTGCATTGGGAATTGCCAAGCGAATATCCATGCTGAACGCCATTGCCGCCGTCATACCAATCATAACGGCAATGCCCTTTCCGCCCTTAAACTTCAGGTAAAAGGGGTAATTGTGCCCCAGAACCGCCCCGACAGAGCCATATACCCCTGCCAGGTTGCTCCCAAAAATCGCACGACAGATGACAAAAGCAATCACGGATTTCATAATATCCCCGATGAATACCAACGCGCCCGCCTTTTTCCCTAGCACACGCAGAGCATTTGTAGTACCGAGGTTGCCGCTGCCATGCTGACGCAAATCCACCTGCCATATTCTACCGACCACATAGGCTGTTTCGATACAGCCGATGCAATAGCCGATACATAAACAAATCAAACGAAACATATCAATCCTTTTCCCCTTTTTCTCTTACAATGAAATGAATCGGTGTGCCGACAAAGCCAAAAGCTTCTCTTAGCTGATTTTCGATATAACGGCGGTAAGAGAAATGGAACAGCCCACGCTCGTTTACAAAAATAACAAAGGTAGGGGGTTTTACGGATACCTGTGTCATATAATACAATCTCAGCTGGCGGCCCTTATCCGCAGGGGGCTGCTGCATTGCGGTTGCCTCGATCAGCACCTCATTCAAAACACCTGTGCTGATACGCAGGGCATGATTATGGTAAACCGTCTGAATCAGCTCCAGCATACGGTTAATTCTTTGCCCTGTCATGGCAGAAATAAACACCTTCGGCGCATATTCCATATATTTCAATTCCATGGAAATATCCTTGAGATATTTATTCATGGTCTTTTCGTCCTTTTCAACGGAATCCCATTTATTGACGGCAATGATTGCCGCCTTCCCTCTTTCGTGGGCAATGCCTGCAATCTTGGTATCCTGGTCTGTAACGCCTTCGTTGGCATCAATCAGAAGAATTGCAACATCACAGCGTTCCACTGCCGCAACCGCGCGGATAATGCTGAAGCGTTCGATTTCTTCCTTGATTTTGCTCTTGCGGCGCATCCCTGCCGTATCAATGAAGATATACTTCTGTCCGTCAATTTCAATCGGCGTATCGACTGCATCTCGTGTCGTGCCTGCAATATTGCTGACAATCAATCTGTCCTCGCCGAGAATCTTGTTAATCAGAGAGGATTTCCCCACATTAGGCTTCCCGATGATGGCAACCTTGATGGCATCGTCCTCCTCCTCATGGATGTCTTTTTCAGGGAAATTCGCAATAATCTGGTCAAGCATATCGCCCAAGCCCAATGCCTGCCCTGCGGAAACGGGCAAGGGGTCACCGATGCCCAATTCGTAAAATTCATAAATCGCCAGCGTATCACGCTTTACGCTGTCCACCTTATTCACCGCCAGAACAACAGGCTTTTTCGTGCGGCGCAGCAGATTTGCAACCTTCACATCATCCTCTGTTACGCCTGTTTTTACGTCTGTGACAAATAAAATTACATCCGCGGTTTCAATCGCAATCTGCGCCTGCTGCACAATCTGCTTCTGAATCACTTCTTCGGAGCCGATTTCCATACCGCCGGTATCAATTAAAGTAAATTTGCGGTCAAGCCATTCCACATCGGCATAGATACGGTCACGGGTCACCCCGGGGGTATCCTGCACGATGGAGATACGCTCGCCTGCAAGTCTGTTAAACAGGGTGGATTTGCCGACATTGGGACGCCCCACCACTGCTACGATTGGTCTGCTCATATACTACCTCCTGCTTTGCAGTTTTTTTTGCATTTTTCTGATAAATGGGCAAGAATGCCCAATTTTCCATTCTGTTTAGTATACCACAAAAAGAAGGGAAGTACCATGATTTTTTGTACTTCCCTTCATCTATATAAGCCAAGCTCCCTCTTTCGCCTTAGCGCAGCTCTATGACTCCTGCCATCACGCCTCTTTTTTCTCCCATGCCTCTATGGGAATAAAAACGTTCTTGGTCACATTTGGTGCAAAGACCCGAAATTTCGATATCCCTTACCCCCATCTCTGCCAAAAGGCGGCGGTTACATTCCCATAAATCCATTTTATATTTCCCCTCTGCCGCAGGGTCTTTTTCCACAATCTCCTCCGTCCATGGAATATTTTTGCGGAACAGCGCCAGCACAGGTTCATCCATCTGAAAGCAGCATTTCCCGATGGAAGGCCCGATTGCCGCCGTCACATCCGCAGGGTCTGTTCCAAAGGTGCGCATCATCTCCTGCAAAATTTTTTCCGCCATGCGGTTGCCTGTGCCGACCCAGCCGCAGTGCGCCACGCCGATGGCATGGTTCTTTTTGTCCAGCAGAAACACAGGCACACAGTCTGCCCCGAAAATCACCAAAGGAATATGCTTCTCGTTGGTAATCAAGCCGTCCACATCCGTATAGCCGCGCTCCGTCCAGACACCCTTGCCTGCATCAGCCGCCGTCACTCTGCGGACATTTGTGGTGTGTGTCTGCTGCGAGGTTACATAATTTTCCGCCGTAAAGCCGACCGCCTCCGCCAGAATTTTATAATTCTGCAAAACAGGCTCCCGTTCCTCGCCGCGCGCAAAGCCCATGTTCATGCTTGCCCAGTAATCTGTGCTGACACCGCCGTGCCGCGTCGTAAAGCAATGCTTCACCAATCCTGTCTGCTCCAGATTATCAAAGGTAATATATTCCAAATCATTCTTTCTGTTAATCTTCATCGTTCTCCCTCATTTTCTTCTATCATTCAGAAAGCCGAAACGCATCCTCGGTATAGCGGAAATAGGTTTTCTCCTCGCTTGTCAGCACCTCTGCCACATCAAAGCGGAAATCATATCCCATTTCCATCAGACATTCCTGCGCAATGTATGCCTTTGCCGCACGGATGATGTTCTGCTGCTTGCGGCTGTCCACCGCTTCGGCAGGTGTCCCCATGGTTTCATTTTTTCTGTATTTCACTTCCGTAAATACGATTGTGTTCTCTTTCTTCGCAATAATATCAATCTCGCCCCTGAGCGCATGAAAATTCCGCTCCAGAATCTCATAGCCCATTTTCTGCATCTGCTTCGCCGCAAGCGTTTCTCCTCTGCCGCCCTTATCGGTTGTGGTGTCCCCCTCCTGTGGGCGGAGATTTTTCACAAAGCTTCTGCGGTGAATCGGGGTCAGCCCCAGCCTTTGAATTGCCGCAATATGCTCCGCAGAGCCATAGCCCTTGTTCGCCGCAAAGCCATAGCCGGGGTAAGCTGCATCATAGCTTTCCATCAGGCGGTCACGATAAACCTTGGCAACAATGCTTGCCGCCCCGATGGACATACTCTTTGCGTCCCCCTTGATAATGCCCCTCTGCGGCGTGGAAATGCGCGGAATCGTTACCGCGTCCGCAAGGATATACTCCGCATGGGGGCTTAGCTGCGAAAGCGCCTCGCGCATGGCTTCATAGGTTGCCTGTAAGATATTGATTTCGTCAATCCGCTCATTGGAAACAATCCCGATGCCGTAGGCAACGGCTTTTTCCAGAATTACATCATATAATTCCTCTCGTTTTTTTGCGGAAAGCTTCTTGGAATCATTCACACCCTCAATTTTACATTCCTGCGGCAGAATTACCGCCGCCGCAACCACAGGCCCCGCCAAAGGCCCTCTGCCAACCTCGTCAATCCCTGCAACAAGCGCATAGCCTGCCGCCCAGCAGCCCCGTTCATAGGTCAGAATTTCCTCTAAACGCGCCAGCTCCTGTAAATGCCTTTCGTATTTTTTCCGAAAAGAGGTCAACACATTCTGCACACCCTTGCGGCTGTCCCCTTCCCATTCCTGCATCTGCGCAGGCAGGGCATCCATCGGGCAATGGCTCAAAATTTCTTTTATTTCATTGATTGACTGCATATTCTCCCTCTTTTCTCAGTTTTCGTCCCTCGTATCATACACTATTTTCCGCTTTCTTGCAACGAAAGTGTGTGCCGCACCTTTGCACCCAGGCTTGTAGTCGCCGAGAACCCCGTTTGCAGCAGCGGCCATTGCCGGGAAGAAGAATTTCAGTAAACAAAAAAGGCAGACATTCGATGTTCTCAAATGTCTGCCCTTTTTATGCTTCTGTGGTCCTATGCTACTGTTGACAAAATCGGAGTTTAATGTCTGAACAAGCCGGTAAGCCATCTTGTGCGTCCTCCTATATGAAACAAACGAAACCCCAAAAGCCGTAAGGGTGGAACTTTTTTAGGAAACAGGATTCTTCTTATTTTTTCAGCCTTCATCATGAGTCCTCCTCCGTATCGCAGTTATCTTCCTTTGTCATCGTCCATCTTCTTGCCCTTCGGACAAGAAGCGTCCCTCTCTTTCCGCTCGGTCAATTCAAGTTTGTCTAAGCGGTACCATTCACATTTCGCTGCGCTTCATGTTCACTTCGTATATTCTTCCTTCAAATCAAACGCATGATTCATCGGACCGCTGCCTGCACCCAAATCCAGCATTGCCGCCAATGCGCCGGAGATATATTCCTTCGCACGCTCCACTGCGGCTTCCAAATCATTTCCCTTTGCCAGATTTGCCGCAATCGCGCTGGAAAGCGTACAGCCTGTGCCATGGGTATTGGGGTTATCAATGCGCTTTCCGCGGAACCAATGTGCTCCCTTTTCATCATAAAGCAGGTCATTCGCATCATTCATGCTGTGTCCGCCCTTGCAAAGCACCGCACAATGGTATGCCTTACTGATGATTTCCGCCGCCGTTACCATATCCGCAGGGCTTGTAATTTTCATATCGGCAAGCACCTCCGCTTCAGGAATGTTCGGCGTAACAACCGTCGCAAGGGGCAGAAGCTTTTCCTTCAGCGCAGAAACCGCATCCTCGCTAATCAGCTTTGCACCGCTGGTCGCAACCATCACCGGGTCAACCACGATATTTTCCGCATGATATGCCGTCAGCTTTTCCGCAATCACGGAAATCAGGTTTACAGAGGAAACCATCCCGATTTTCACCGCATCGGGGCGGATATCCGTAAATACGCTGTCAATCTGCATCCCCAGAAATTCCGGTGTCACCTCAAAAATCCCCTGTACGCCGGTGGTATTCTGCGCCGTCAATGCCGTAATCGCGCTCATGGCAAATACACCGTTCATCGTCATGGTTTTCAAATCCGCCTAAATCACTCCTATTTTGGCTAACCTACAGCAGCTTGACCGCGATATCAAAGATAT
>OGIE01000230.1_pt1 | contig 83111 bp, 75 predicted proteins | sample 1571581 | NCBI WGS metagenome assembly OGIE01 (sample SAMEA2582021, study PRJEB24529) | metagenome | biome: Human gut stool | place: China | collected 2011
CGTAGCTGTCGTAGGGGATGGCGTCGTACATGACCTGGATCATTTCCTCGCTGGGTTCGCCAGCGCCGAACTTCTCCTGGAACACATAATGGCACTTGAGGCCCAGATCCTTCATGAAGGGGGTGTAGATGAACTCGTTGGTCAGCACCACGTCCCGCTCGTTCAGCTTGAACTCCTCCGCCATCTGGGCGAAGGTCTGGAACTTGTACACTGTGGGAGCGAAAATAATCTCCCGCTTGTCAGCCATCAGGGAAGCGGAAAAAGCATCCATGATTCTTGTCTCCTTTTTAAATATAAAATGTACGCCGTGCCCCGGCATCTGCCGGGGCACGATCTGTTTTATCTCCGGGGCTTGGGGGCGTTGACGCAGGTGCTGTGGCACACGTGGGCCGCCTCCATCACCACCTCGCTGACCGTCGGGTGGGGATGAACGGTGCGGCCAATCTCCGCCACCGTGCCTTCGCACTCCATAACCGCGGCCACCTCGGCCGCCAGGTCCGTGGCCCGGGGGCCGATGATGTGGAAGCCCAGGATCTCATCCGTGGCCTTGTCGTAGACAAACTTGGCGAAGCCCTTGTTCTCGCCCATGGTCAGGGCCTTGCCGTTGCCGGAGAGGCTGAATGTCCCTACGCCTACATCCCGGCCGGTGGCCCGGGCCTGCTCCTCTGTAAGGCCCACCATGGCGGTCTCGGGATTGCAGTAGACACAGGAGGGGATGCGCTCATAGTGCAGCTGCTTGCAGGGCTTTCCGGCGATGTGGTCCGCCACCAGCAGGCCCTGGGCGGAGGCTACATGGGCCAGCTGCATCTTGCCGTTGATGTCGCCGATAGCGTACACGCCGGGTACATTGGTGCGGCAGAGGCCGTCCACCTCCACAAAGCCCTTCCGGTCCATTTTCACGCCGATGGTGTCCAGGCCAATGCCCCGGGTATTGGGGGCTCGGCCGCCGGCCATCAGCACCACGTCGCCCTCCACAGTGCCCTTGGCGCCATCCTTGACAGAGGCGTAGTGGATCTTCAGGCCGTCCTCGATAGACTCCACCTTCACACCCAGCACCAGCTCCACACCGCAGGACTTCAGCTCCGCTTCCACGAAGCTGGTGACATCCTTGTCCAGGGGCCCCAGCAGCCGGTCCAGCATCTCCACAATGGTGACCGGAACGCCCAGGCGATAGAAGAAGGTGGCGAATTCCACGCCAATGACGCCGCCACCCACAATGATGATGTGCTTGGGGCACGTGGTCATGTTCAGCAAGCCGGTGGAATCCACCACACCGGGCAGGTCCACGCCGGGAATGGGGATCCGGGCGGGGCTGGAGCCAGTGGCCACGATCAGGTGGTCGCAGGTCAGGTCCTCACCGCCGGCCAGATGGACCGTCTGCCGGTCCGTCAGGGTGGCGTGGTCGGCGAACACCGTGACGCCGTGGCTCTTCTCCAGGAAGGCCACGCCGTTGCTCAGCTGCTTGGAGACGGCGTTCTTCCGCTCGATGATTTTGGCGTAGTCGAAGGTGACGTTGTCGGCGCTGACGCCGAAGGGGGCGCCGTTTTTGGCGTCGTGATAGATATCGGCGGAGTGGAGCAGCGTCTTGGTGGGGATGCACCCCCGGTTCAGGCAGGTACCGCCCAGCTCCGCCTCCTCCACCAGGGCGGTCTTCAGGCCGTTCTGGCTCAGGCGGATGGCGCACTCGTAGCCGCCGGGGCCGCCGCCCACGACGATGGCATCAAATTTCTGCATAGGCGCCTCCTCAGATCAGCAGGATGGGATTCTGCAGATAGCTCTTCAGCTTCTGCAGGAATTTGGCGGCCTCGGCCCCGTCGATGATCCGGTGGTCATAGCTCAGGCACAGGGCGCACATGGACTTGATGACCACCTGGTCCTCGCCCTCGTCATCGGTGACCACCACGGGGGTCTTGGCGATCTTGCCCACGGCCAGGATGGCGGACTCAGGGGGATTGATAATGGCCACGAAGTCATCCAGGTCGAACATGCCCAGGGAGGACACAGTGAAGGTGCCGCCGTGATAGTCGGCCTCGGTCAGCCTGCCCTCCCGGGCCTTCTCGATGAGCTCCGCGGACTTGGCGGCGATGCCGGTGAGGCCGATGATGTCGGCGTCCCGGATCACAGGCACGATCAGCCCGCCGGGGACGGAGACGGCAGTACCGATATTTACATAATCATGGTAGACGATGTCGCTGCCGTCCACGCTGGCGTTGACGATGGGGAAGTCCTGGAGCGCCTTGGCGCAGGCCCGGACAATGATGTCGTTGTAGGAGATCTTGATGCCCAGGGCCTTGTACTGGCGCCGCAGGGCCACGGCGGCCGTCATGTCCACCACCATCCGGTGGTTGGTCTGGGCATTGGTGGACTTGCTGGTCAGCATATTCCGGGAGATGACCTTGCGCATCCCGCTCATGGCTTCGGTGCGGGTGCCCCGGGTCAGCTGACCGGGGATGGGCTCCGCTGCGGGTGCGGGTTCTAGCGCGGCACTGGCGATGTGCAAGTCCTCTGTGGTGATCTTGCCGTTGGGGCCGGTGCCGGTGAGGCCGGAGAGGTCAATGCCCTGGATGCGGGCCTGGTTGGCGGCCAGCGGCGTCACGGCGGGCTGGTTGGCGATGTAGTTCTGCACGTCCCGCTCCACCACTAGGCCGTCCGGCCCGGAGCCGGGGACGGCGGCGATGTCCACGCCGTTTTCCTCTGCCCGGAGACGGGCTCTGGGAGAGGAGAAGACACGCTCACCGGGGGCGTGCTCCACGGCAGGCACCGGAGCAGCGGCAGGCGCGGCCTCTGCCGCGGAAGCCCGGGGTTTTTCCGCCGCCCGAGGCGTGGCTGCCGGGGCATCGCCCAGAAGGCCGGAGATGTCTTCACCGGGCTCGCCCACAATGGCGATGGGCTGGGTGATGGGGACCGTGTCCCCCTCGGGATGCAGGATTTTCAGCACGGTGCCGGTGGCGGTGGAATCCATGGTGATGGTCAGCTTGTCGGTCTCCATCTCAAAGAGGGGGGCGCCCTCAGTGGTCTGCTCGCCCTCTTTCGCCAGCCACTTGGTGATGGTGCCCTCCTCCATCAAAAGGCCCTGCTTGGGCATGATAATGACAGAAGCCATGTCGTCTGCTCCTTTCTCAGCGGTACAGGGACGCCTTGCAGGTGTCCACGATATCCTTCACGCTGGGCAGCACCGCCTGTTCCAGCCCCAGGTTAAAGGGAAGGGGGCAGGCCTTGGCGCCGATATGGACAGGGGCGGCGTCCAGATAGGGAAATACCATCTGGCTCACCTGAGACACCACCTGGGCGCCCCAGCCGTTGTTCTGATGGGCCTCGTGGACCACTACTAGGCGGCCGGTCTTTTTCACGCTCTCCGCTACGGTGTCGTAGTCAAAGGGCACCAGGGTCCGGGGGTCGATGACCTCAGCGGAGATGCCCTCCTTGGCCAGCTCGTCGGCGGCCTCCAGAGCCCGCTTCACATACAGCAGGTTGGCCACGATGGTCACGTCTGTGCCCTCCCGCTTGATGTCTGCCTTGCCGAAGGGAATGCAGAAATCCGGGTCGTCGGACACCTCACCCTTGGTAGCGTAGAGCACCTTGTGCTCGAAGAAGCAGACGGGGTTGTCGTCCCGGATGGCGGTGCGCAGCAGCCCTGCGGCGTCGGCGGGAGTGGAGGGGCAGACTACCTTTAGCCCCGGGATGTGCATGAACAGGCTCTCCAGGGACTGGGAGTGGGTGGCGGCGTTGCCGCGGCCTGTGCCCTGCTGGCCCCGGATCACCAGGGGGATCTTGGCATGGCCGCCGAATACGTACCGGGTCTTGGCTACCTGGTTGAAGATCTGATCCGCTGCCACAAAGGCGAAGTCCCAGTACATCAGCTCTGCGATGGGGCGCATCCCGCCGGAGGCGGCGCCCAGGGCGGCGCCGATGATGGCGGACTCAGAGATGGGGGTGTTGCGGACCCGGTCCGTGCCGAATTCCTTGTAGAGGTCCCGGGTGCAGCCGTACACGCCGCCCAGCTTCTCCACGTCCTCGCCCATGACGAAGACCCGCTCGTCCCGCCGCATCTCCTGGGCGATGGTCTCCCGGATCGCCTGCGAATAAGAAAGCTTAGCCATTGTCTCGTACCCCCTTAACCTTCATAGAACACGTCGTCCAGAACATGGGCCGGATCGGGCTCCGGGCTGTTCATGGCGAACTCCACAGCGGCCTCCATCTTCTTGGCGGCGGCAGCCTCGATGTCGTCCAGCTCCTGCCGGGTGGCCAGCTTGTGCCGGATGAGATAGGCGCGGAACAGCTTGATGGGGTCCCGCTTCTCCTTCCATTCCTCGACCTCCTCCCGAGTGCGGTAGGGCTCCGGGTCGCCGGTCCAGTGGCCACGCCAGCGGTAGGTCTTGCACTCCAGCAGGGTGGGACCCTCGCCCTTCAGAGCCCGCTCCTTGGCCCGGGCGAAGGCTTCGTACACAGCGCACACATCGTTGCCGTCTACCACCTCGCCGGGGATGCCATAGCCGGCGGCTCGGTCGGCGATGTTCTCCACGGAGGTGGACTGCCAGGTGGGCACGGTCATGCCGAACTGGTTGTTCTCGCACACGTAGATCACCGGCAGCTTCCATACCGCCGCCAGGTTGATGGACTCGTGAAAGGTGCCCTGGTTGGAGGCGCCGTCACCGAAGAAGGCCACGGAGACGTTTTTCCGGTTCTGCATCTTGATGGCCAGGCCGCCGCCGGTGGCGATGGGGATGCCACCGCCCACGATGGCGTTAGCGCCCAGATTGCCCTTGGAGAAGTCGGCGATGTGCATAGAGCCGCTGCGGCCCTTGCAGTAGCCGGTGGCCTTGCCCATCAGCTCCGCCAGGGCCCGGTCCAACTCTGCGCCCTTGGCGATGCAGTGGCCGTGCCCCCGGTGCGTGGATGCGATGTAGTCCTCGTCCGTCAGCTGAGCACAGACAGAGGCTGCCACAGCTTCCTCGCCGGTGTATAGATGAACGGAGCCCCGCAGCTTGTTTTCGGTGAACAGCGTCCAGGCTGTCTCCTCAAAGTCCCGGATCTCATTCATCTTGTTATAGATCCAAAGTCCGGTTTCACGATCAATCATGAAAGGATGCACCTCCAAAACAGAATTAGGGGCCGTGGGTGCCATTAGAAGCGCGGCCCGCATTTGTTTACAGTTTAACACCCGGATTATCGATAATCAAGTATTTATAATCTATGGGATTTGACAAATCTTCGGCCGGGTTTTGTGCAGAATGTGAATTTCTCTGGAAGAATTGACTTTTTCTGACGGGTTCCATATAATAGAATCTCAATAAGAGCAAAAAATCCGCCGTTTTTGGCGGATTTTCCAGCAGATGGAGGGATTGGATGTGCCGAGAGAGGGCATAGATTCCGTCTCCCACCGGCAGGTGTTCCGGGAGGAGATTCGCAACGCCATCCGGGAGGCGATTTTTTCCGGGAAGCTGAATCCGGGGGACCGGATCATTGAAACCTATTGGGCCAAGGAGCTGGGAGTGTCCCAGGGCCCTGTACGGGAGGCCATCCGGGATCTGGAGGCCATGGGGCTGGTGGAGACGGTGCCCTTCAAGGGATCCCGGATCCGGACGCTGACGGAGAAGGATGTCCGGGACAACTACAGCGTGCGGATCTGCCTGGAGTCCAAGAGCATCCGAGACGCCATCATCCAGCTGGACGACCAGCGGATGGCGGAGTTGGTGGGGCATCTGCGCACCATCCTGCTGGAGATGGATGACTGCGCCAACCGGGGAGATCTGCGGCAGTTCACGGACTGTGACACCCTGTTTCACCGGGCCATCATCGATGCCACGGGAAATCAGGTGCTACTGAAGCTATGGGAGCAGTGCAATATGCGCAACTGGTTCCGCTTCTCCGCCCTGACGGACGCGACCAGTCTGCGGCAGCTCCAGTCCGGCCACCAGCAGATTTTGGAGGCCATCTGCGCCCGGGATGTCAAGACGGCCACCTCCATGCTGGAGGACCATCTGACCGGCCTGATGGATGGCTTCATCCGGGGCGTCAAGGCTTAGAAACCAACTGGTAAACGCGCAGATATTTCAGAACTTCTTGCCAGCATTGACCTTCCACTTCTCATGCGCTATCTCCATGTGCTATCTTAATATGGCGATTTAAGGTTACCACCGAGTAAACGCCTTGCTCCATTCTGTCAGGCTAGGGAAAGAATGGAGTCAAGGCGTATTTTTGTTTAGCTAACAAGGCGTGTTCATGTCCCGGGAAATGCGCAGAAAACGCCAGGTCCTGCCGTCGGAGGAGTGCCGCGCCGTCGTGGAGCGGGGAACCTCCGGCGTGCTGGCCCTGGCCGAGGATGGCGGATACTCCTACACGGTGCGGCTCAGCTATGTGTACGACGGGGCATAAGCTGGAGCTGATCCGTAGGACGACCTCCTTCTGCGTCATCGACTAGGATCAGATCGTTCCAGAGGAGTACACCACCTACTTCTGCAGTGTGATGGTCTTTGGCACGGTACGGGTTTTGGAGGATAACCGGGAAAGGCGGACTGCCACCGAGAAACTGGCGGTAAAGTACGCGCTGAGGGACTCCTTGGAGCACCATGCCCAGGCCATCCATCAGGTGTGGAAGCCCTTGTGCATTCTAGAGATGACGATTGCCCCTCTCTCCGGTAGGAAAGCCATCGAGATCGTCTGAAAACATCCCCATCCCTACAAAGATGGAAAACGAACGATTGCGGGATTTTCTGCGCTCTACAGGAAGAAAGCGAGGTCAAGGGCAGAATACGCAGTGATCTACCGGCACCGAAATGAATATCCGTTATGTTTCGATTTTTTCAGATATCCCGAAGCGGATACTACGATTTCGTCCATCGTCTGGGCAGGCAGGAGAAAGACGTGGCCCTTGCAGAAATCATTACGGAACAGAGGGAGCGCAGCTTTCGTACACATGGCTGTCGCAGGATGTGTCTGGAGCTGAAAAAGCGGGACATCCACCGTGGTCCCAAGACCATACTGCGTATCATGGAGAAATACGAATTGCTTGCGGAAATCCGGCGGCGCAGAAAATGGGGCAATCTAGGGCAGCAGGCAATCAATACGAAAACTTGCTGAACCGTCGGTTTCATGTGGACAGACCCAACAGCAAATGGGCAACGGATATTTTCTACATCCACACCAAGCAGGGCGTACAGTATCTGTCCATGATCTGGGAACTTTATGATAACAGCATTGTTGCCTACAAGACCAGCACAAAGCAAACCATCAACCTAGTGTTGGACACCATTCGCCTGGTCATGCGCAAGGAGAAAAAGAGGGCCGCTGCAGAGTTGCAAATCCACAGCGACCAGGGGTTCCAGTACACCTGGCAAGCATACTTTGACCTGACAAAATATGGAATTATACTTTCCATGTCAAGACGAGGAAATGGTTATGACAATGCTATGGCAATGTATCTACCGCCGCAAACCCGCCACTCTCTCAGAAGCCAACGAACTGATTAACCGCTACATTCACTTCTACAACCATGAACGTATCCAGTTAAAAACTGGAGAGGCGCCGCTTACGTTGCGCCTCTCCGCTTAAAATTCCATACATGAAAGCCTTTTTATGCTGTCCGCACTATCTGGCGCGGTTCACTGCTGCCCCAGGGCCTTTTTGTGTCAATGCCGCCTCCGGCCCCGGTAGCCGCCCCCGCGGCGGCGGGGTACGCTACGGCCGTACCGGTAGCGCCGGCGGCCTACCGTCAGCTTCCAGACGATCAGCGCCGCCGCCAGCACCAGCAACGCGATGCCAACCACCTTCACCGCGGTGGAACTGAAGAAGTTCCGCACGTTCCGCCAAAACAGCAGCAGGCCGGAGGCCTCCACATCATGGGAGGCCAGCAGGTCCACCGTGGTCAACACCTCTCCCTCCAGAGAGAGGGAGAGAGTGCCAAGCACCTGCCCCTCGGTGACCGGAGCGTCCACAGGACTCTCCAGGTCCAGCGTCCGCTCCAGAGAGGCGGGATCAGTGCCCTTGGGCAGCAACAGCTCCACATCCGCCGCCGGATGGACGGACACATGGTCCACCTTGGACAGCGCCACGCTGACCTCCTTCACCAGCTCAGCCTCCTCCAGCACCGTCTGATAGGAGAAGTTCTCAAAACCCCAGTCGAAGAGACGGGAGGTCTCGGAAAAGCTCTGGACCTGGGTGCCGCCGCTGGGCAAGGTCACGGATTCGGCCCCCAGCACCACGCTGATGAAGGAGAGGCTGCCCTCCGCGGCAGTGGATACCAGGCAGTGGCCGGCATCGGAGGTGGAGCCGGTCTTGACGCCGTGGGCCCGGCTGTCCAGATATCCCAAGGCCCGCCAGTTGGAGATCAGGTAGTTGGTGGAGTGGAGCACCCGCTCCTCGCTGAGATTGGTGGCGGGGATGGTGGCGCTCTTCATATCGCAGATCCGCAGGAAGTCGTCATGCTTCAGGGCCTCCGCTGTGATGAGGTACAAGTCCCAGGCGGAGGTGTAGTGCTGGCTGTCATGCAGGCCGGTGGTGTTGACGAAGTGGGTGTTCTCACACCCCAGAGCCGCAGCCTTTTCATTCATGGCGCCCACGAAGGCGTCCACGCTGCCGCTGACCTGCTCCGCCAGAATGTTGCACGCCTCGTTGGCGGAGACGATCAGCATACACTCCAGCAGCTGCTCCACCGTCAGCACCTCCCCGGCCCGGATGCCGGCGGTGCTGCCATCCGCCGCCAGCCCCTCCAGGGCGCTCTCCGTAACAGTGATTGGCTGGTCCATGGACAGCTGCCCGCTGTCCACTGCCTCCAGCGTCAGCAGAGCGGTCATGATCTTGGTGAGACTGGCGGGATAGAGCTCCTCGTGCTCGTTCTTCCCATAGACCATGCGGCCGGTGTTGGCGTCCACCAGCAGGGCAGCCTTGGCCTGGATGGCGGGGTCAGGCACCTCTGCGGCGGAGGCAGGACCTGTCAGCAGGGAGACCGCCAGGATCAGCAGCAAAAAAACAGAGAAAAAGCGGTGTGTTTTCATATCAAACTCCTACCATCTGTGGTATAATCAACTTGCATCGTGCGGCAGCGGCGGCGAAAAGCGCCGCGGTTCGACATTTCAATTCATAGTATATCAAAAAACGGGTGGGAGTTCAACAGTGAGTGGACGGGGAAGGCCGACAAAAAGTGAGATCATTCTGCTGGGGCTGACGGCGGTGTTCCTGTGCGCCCTGGCGGGCCTGTCTCTTCGGGATCGGCAGGACCGCGTCCCGGGCGTAGTCATTGAGACAGAGGCGGAGGTCCCCCGGGAGGAGATCGCCCCGGACTTCCCGCCGGTGGATCTGAACACCGCCACGGCGGAGGAGCTGGACACGCTGCCCGGCATCGGGGAGAGCCTGGCCCGCCGGATCATCGCGTACCGGGAGGCCAACGGCCCCTTCGGGAGCATTGAGGAGATCATGGAGGTGAGCGGGATCGGAGAGGCGAAATTCGCCGAGCTGGAGGACCGCGTCACTGTGGACAACGGCAAAGGAGAGGTGACAAATGAGGATTCTGGTGGTTGATGACGAAAAGCTGCTGGTCAAGGGCGTGAAATTCAATCTGGAGAACGAGGGGTACGAGGTGGAGTGCGCCTATGACGGTGCCTCCGCCGTGGAGCTGGCCCGCAACGGCCGCTTCGATCTCATCATTCTGGATGTGATGATGCCGGAGCTGGACGGGCAGGAGGCATGTATGCGGATCCGGGAGTTCTCCAATGTGCCCATCATCATGCTCACCGCCAAGAGCGAGGACGCGGACAAGCTGATGGGCTTTGAGTGCGGAGCGGATGACTACGTTACAAAGCCCTTCAACATTCTGGAGCTGAAGGCCCGGGTTCGGGCGCTGCTGCGGCGGGCCGCCGGCACGCAGCGGAACCGGGGCGCCGTCCTGACCGCGGGGGACTTGTCCCTGAACACGGAGGAGCGGGTGGCCATCCGGGATGGAAAGACCGTGGATCTGACCGCCAAGGAGTACGATCTGATCGAGCTGCTGATGCGCAATCCCCGGCGGGTGTACAGCCGGGAGAATCTGATGAACGTGGTGTGGGGCTATGCCTACGCCGGGGACTACCGGACGGTGGATGTCCACATCCGCCGCCTGCGGGAGAAGCTGGAGAAGAACCCGGCGGAGCCGGAGTATATTATGACCAAGTGGGGAGTTGGATACTATTTCAAAGGATAAGGGCAGGATCTGGGACAGCCTGCAGTTCAAGTTCGGCCTGAGCTATATCCTGATTATCGCGGGCGTGCTGCTGCTGCTGAACACCTATCCGCTGCGGGTATCGCAGGATCTGGTGTTCCGCTCCAAGGCAACCACGCTCCAGAGCAGCGTGTCCGTGATGGTCTACTCCCTGTCCGGTCTGGACCGGCTGACCGAGGAGAATGTGTCCCAGGCCATGGCGGTGGTGGAGGAGACGGGCCTCAGCCGCATCCTGGTGACGGACAGTGCGGGCAAGGTCCTCTACGATACCCGGGAGACCAACGACGCCCTGGGGGAGTACAGCTTCTACACAGAGATCGTCCAGGCCCTGCTGGGGAACGACGTGTTCTCCAGCAGCTACCGGGGCGGGGCCTTCCGCAGCCGGGCGGCCTCGCCGGTGCTGTACCAGAACCAGATCATCGGCGCCGTATACGCATACGAGTATGACACGGAGCAGGCCGCTCTGCTGGAGGGGCTGCAGGGCAATCTACTGCGGCTCTCCGCCGGTATCGCGGTGGTGGTGCTGTGTCTCAGCGGCCTGCTGTCCCGGGCGCTGACCCGGAAGATCGGCCAGCTGCTCACCGCCATCCGGGAGGTACGGGAGGGCGCTTACAGCCACCGGGCGGAGGTGCCCGGACGCGACGAGATCGCCCAGCTGGCCCAGGAGTTCAACAGCCTGACGGACCGCCTCCAGACTACGGAGAACGCCCGCCGCCGCTTTGTGTCCGACGCCTCCCACGAGCTGAAAACGCCCCTGGCGGCCATCCGGCTGCTGACGGACTCCATCCTCCAGACGGAGAACATCGACCGGGAGACGGCCCGGGAATTTGTCACAGACATCGGGCAGGAGGCGGAGCGCCTCTCCCGTATCACAGAGGATCTGCTCCGCCTGACCCGGCTGGACAGCAACGTGCTGGAGCGGCCGGTGGTGGTGGACGCGCTGCCGGTGCTGGAGCAGGTGATGCGGATGATGAGCCTGGTGGCCCAGGAGAAGGGAACGGAACTGACCTATCGGGCGGAGGGGACCTGTACGATGCTGGCCACCCGGGATGAGATCCACCAGATCATCTATAATCTGACGGACAACGCCGTGAAGTACACGCCGCCGGGCAGCACGGTCCAGGTCTCCCTGTTTCGGGAGGGGGATCAGGTGGTGCTGACGGTGGAGGACAACGGCTCCGGCATCCCGGAAGAGGACCTGCCCCGGATCTTTGAGCGGTTCTATCGGGTGGACAAGGCACGGTCCCGCGCTGCCGGCGGCACGGGTCTGGGATTGGCCATCGTCAGGGACACGGTGGAAAAGCGGGGCGGCACTGTGGAGGCGGCCAATCGTCCTGGAGGCGGCGCAGTTTTCACCGTCCGCTGGCCCTGGCGGGAAGGAGGCGGCCAGACATGAAAAAGCGATGGATTGCCGTGCTGCTGTGCGCCGCCCTTCTGGCGGCCTTCGGCTGGGGACAGCCCCGCATTTCCGGCGAGGGCGAGACATACGACCTCTATTTCCTGGAGGCGGATCTGTCCGACGCCCCTGGCGGCGATGCCCTGCGGGCGGAGCCGCTGTACATCGAGTCGGGCGAGGTGCGGGACACCCGGGAGTTGGCGGAGTATCTGGTGACGGAGCTGCTGGCGGGACCGGAGGACGCCGCCCTCACCAGCGCCATTCCAGAGGAGACTACCCTGCTGTCCCTGGAGCTGGATGGTACCCGGGCCAAGGTGGACCTCTCCTCCCGCTACCGGCTGCTCTCCGGCGTGGCGCTGGCCTTGGCAGACTATGCCATCACCCTGACGCTGACCCAGCTGCCGGAGATCTCCGCTGTCAGCGTGACGGTCCGGGGCCAGCCGCTGGCCTACCGGGACCGGCAGATCTTCACAGCCAGGGATGTCCTGTTTTCCAGCAACGAGGATGTGATCGACACGCTGAACGCCACCCTGTACTTTCTGGATGAGACCGGCGGCCTGACGCCGGTGGAGATGACACTGGACCTGTACGAGGGGGACACGCAGGCCGGGGCCGTGGTCAAGGCCCTGCTGGAGGGGACGGAGGAAAAGGACTGGCTCTCCGCCATTCCGGAGGGGTTCCAGGTGACTTCCGTCCGGCTGGAAGAGAGCACGTGCTATGTGGACCTGCCCACGGCGGCTCTGCCGGGTCTGCCGGAGGGGGCGGATCTGTCCCTGGCCCTCCGGGCACTGGCGGACTCCCTGCTGTCCCTGCGGGCAGTGGAAGAGGTGCGGTATCTGGTGGACGGTGAGTTCGCCTCCGCCTACGGCGGCGCCGCTGTGCTGGAGCCTTATCTCAGCGCAGCTTGACGGAGCGGGACGCCGCCCCATCAGGCGCCGAAGAACAGCCGCACCGCGAAGGCGGAGGCCAGAAACCCCGTCAGGTCCGCGGCCAGGGCTGCCGGGACCGTGTGCCGGGTGCGGATGATCCCGGCAGAGCCGAAGTACACGGCGATGGTGTAGAATGTGGTTTCCGTGCTGCCCAGCATCACGGCGGCCACTCGGCCGATGTAGCTGTCGGGGCCGTAGGTGGCGATGAGGTCCGAGCCGACTGCCAGGGCGCCGCTGCCGGATACGGGGCGCACCAGCATCAGCGGCGTGGTCTCCGGCGGAATGCCCAGAAACTCCAGCGCCGGGGCGCAGAGGCCCGTGAGCCACTCCAGGGCGCCGGAAGCCCGGAACATGGCCACGGCGGTCAGCAGTCCCACCAGGGCAGGCAGGACCTTCAGCAGGACCGTGAGCCCCTCTTCGGCCCCGTGGGTCAGGGCGCCGTAGACATCCACCCGCTTCCCCATGCCGTAGAGGGCCACCCCGGCCAGCAGTACGGGGATCACCAGAGAACTGAGATTCAACGCCGGCACCTCCCCACGGCGGCCAGGAATTTGGCCGTCAGAACGCCAACCACCACCGACAGGGCCGAGGCCAGCCACACCGCCGGCAGGATGTCGAAGGGAGACTGGGCTCCACTGGCGCTGCGGACGGAGGCGATGGTGGCGGGCAGCAGCTGGATGGAAGCGGTATTCAGCACCACCAGCAGGCACAGTTCGTCGCTGGCGGTGCCGCTGCAGCCGCGGGCCATCCGTCGGGCCGCCTGGATCCCGAGGGGCGTGGCGGCGTTGCCCAGTCCCAGCAGATTGGCGGACACGTTGGCGGAGAGTGCCGCCAACGTTTTTTCATCCCGGCTGGCCTGGGGCATCAGTCGCCGCAGAATGGGCCGGAAGGCCCGGGCCAATCCGGCAGAGAGGCCGCAGACATTCATGATTTCCATGACGCCGCTCCACAGGCACAGAATGCCGGCCATGGAGACACTGAGCTCCACGGCGGAGGCGGCGCCGTCCATAGCCGCGTCGGCCACGGCGTCCAGATTTCCGGTGAACAGGCCGAAGACCAGGGACAGCACCACCATCCCGGTCCAGATCCAGGTCATTGCCATTGTCATTCCCCCTGTGTTTGTGACGGATACCCAGTTGCCTCACAAAAAATATGAAGAGGCCAGCTGAGATTTCGGAAAAGCAAATTGGTAAATTCACTTTATTTTTGGAATCAAATTGACAAAATGCGACCGTCTGTGATATGTTCTTATAAATGGATAGTTAGGACATATTGCTGAAAAAGGAGATACATCGTGAAATCAACGGGAATTGTCAGAAAGGTGGATGAACTGGGACGGATCGTGCTCCCTATCGAGATGCGCCGGACGCTGGATATCGGCGAGAAGGATGCATTGGAAATCTATGTGGAAGGCTCGTCCGTCATTCTGAAAAAATACAAGCCCAGCTGCGTTTTCTGCGACGCCACCAAAGACATCACGGTATTCAAGGGGAAGAATATCTGCCCCAAGTGCCTGAAAGAATTGAAAGAGCTGTGAGCGCCCTGTGCGCTGAAAACATGACGCCCATGCGGAGTTCTCCGCATGGGCGTCTTCTGCGCTGTATGTCCTGCGCGGGTCATGACCGCTCCAGGGCCGCGGCGTACAGCTCGTTTTTGGAAAGACCCGTGTGGGCCGATACCTCCCGGGCGGCATCTTTCAGCCGGATTCCCTGGGCCACCAGCCGCAGGACTTGCTCCGTCCCCTCCTCCAGCGTGACGGCGGCGGTCTCCCGGGGCGGGCTGCCCGCCACCACCAGCACGTATTCTCCCTTGGGGGTGTTTTCCTGGTAATAGGCCGCCGCTTCTCCCAGGGTGGTGCGCACAGTCTCCTCGTGGAGCTTCGTCAGCTCCCGGCACAGGGCCACCCGCCGGTCCGGACCGAAGGTCTCCCGCAGGTCCTCCAGCGTGGCGCGCAGCTTGTGGGGCGCCTCGTGGAAGATCATGGTCCGCTCCTCGTTTTTCAGAGAGTCCAGCCGTTCCCGGCGGCTTTTCTTGTTGACGGTGAGGAAGCCCTCAAAGGTGAACCGCCCCGTGGGCAGGCCGCTGACCGCCAGGGCATTCACTGCCGCGCAGCAGCCGGGGATGGAGAGCACCTCCACCCCATTTTCGGCACACAGCCGCACCAGATCCTCTCCGGGATCGGAGATGGCCGGTGTACCGGCGTCCGTCACCAGAGCGCAGGACTCCCCAGCCAGCAGCCGCTGCAGGATGGCCTGGCCCGCAGCGGCATGGTTGTGTTCGTGGTAGCTCACCAGGGGCTTTTTGATCTGAAAGTGATTCAGCAGCTTCACAGAGACCCGGGTGTCCTCCGCGGCGATGAAGTCCACGGCTCCCAGCGTCTCCGCTGCCCGGGGAGAGAAGTCCCCCAGGTTGCCGATGGGCGTGGCCACCAGATACAGCGTACCGCTCATGCGTTCGTCTCCTTTGTTCGGAAATAGGCGTTGTCCAGCTCCGCCGTGGGGCGGCCGGTCCCGTCCTCCAGGCAGAGGGGGGCGGCGATGTCCAGCCCGGGCCGTCCGCCCCGGCGGGCCTCCAACAGCAGCAGGGAAGGGGCGTCCCCCGCCCGGCGGCAGACGAGGCGCAGCCGCTTGGGCTCCAGTCCCCGAGCCCGGAGGGCGCAGCACAGGTCCGCCAGCCGCTCCGGCTTGTGGACCAGGCAGAAGCTCCCGCCCCACCGCAGCAGCCAGGCTGCTGCCGTGCAGATATCCTCCAGGGTGCAGCCAGTCTCGGACCGGGCAGCCCGGAGGGCCTCAGTCTCCGGCAGCCTGCCGGACCCGGCGGGATAGTAGGGAGGGTTGCACACCACCAAGTCAAAGCCACCGGCGGGCAGCAGGCCGCGGATCTTTCGTAGGTCTCCCCGGCGGAAGATCAGGCGGTCTGCCAGGCCGTTCCGGGCGGCGGCCTGCTCCGCCAAGCGGACGGCGTCCGGCAGCAGCTCCACACCGGTGACGGACAGTGCCCGCTGGCGCTGGAACAGCAGAAGGCCCAGCAGTCCGGTGCCGCTGCCCAGGTCGCACACCCGAAGCCCCGGCTTCAGCCGGGGAAAGCTGCCCAGCAGAAAGGAGTCGGTACTGGGCTGGAACAGGCCGTCATCGCAGACGAAGGAGAGTCCGCCGGGGCAGAGGAGTTCCCAGTGCTGCAAGTCGATCCCCCCATTGGATGATGTCTATATTCATATTATAATGGAAGATCATCATTCTTGCAATGGGGGGCACGGTTCAAAAGAAAAGGCCGCTTGGGCGCGCTCCGGTGCAGTGGCCCTCCGCGCGACGATCGGTGCAAGCGCCGATTTGGTCTGGCCTTTGGGCACGCCTGGGCCTTTTGCGATTCCTGTAGTTGCTGCCCTGTGGCGGATCGTGCGGACGGCGCGGAGCGGCCACTGCATGTTCTCGCCTTCTCTTTTTGCTGCCGCTGGCCCGGTGGGTGATGGAAGTTTCTGCAGCAGGCCGATGCTCTCATCGCCCGCCGGTCCAGGCCCCTGCGGGTCGTGAGGGCCGAGACTTACAGCACGGCCCGGAGCCAGCCCAGGACCAGCAGGTGGAGGGGGTAGAACATATAAAAGAACCACTTGGAAAAACCGCCGCTGGTTCCGTGCCGGCCTGTGTAGCGGGAGAGGAGCAGCAGCGGCAGAAACGCCCCCACGTACTCGACGGAGTAGGCGTAGAGCTCCCAGTCGATCTGGAAGACATGGTCGTAAAACAGTCCGAAAAACGGGTGGATCAGCAGGGAGAGCACCCCCATGTCCAGCATGACCACCATGCAGTAGGCAAACGCCTGGTGCTTCCAACTGCCATAATAATAGTCGAACACGAGGATAATCACCACGCCTGTGTAGCCCCAGTCCGCCGGGACAGACAGGATGAACAGGAGCAAAATCAGCAGGACCTTCCAGGCAGAGCAGAGGCGCGGGCTCCTGCGGATGCGGACCGCCAGAACGCCCAGAAAAATGGTATAGATGACATTGGGGCGCATCAGCTGGATGGCGGCCAGATCGCCGCCGAAGTGGAAGTACAGAAAGGGAAACCAGCTGACCAGCGCGAAAACAGCCAGGCGGAGCAGATACCGGTTGAGGTTTCTGGTGTGGTGACAGCCCTCCACGGCGGCAAAGAACATGGTGGGGCCGGTGATTTTTCCGATGGAATGCAGGAGAATCGCCAACAGGGTGCCGTCGGGGACAAAGGCGAAGGCGATATGGTCGATCACCATGGCCGCCACCGCCACGGCCTTCAGATGATTGAGGGAGAGCCCGCCCCGGGACCGCTCCAGGCATTCAGCGGACGGGGGAGGGCAGGCGGGCAGCCCCTGTGGCGTTTCTCCGGAAAGGCCGCGGCTTTCCTCCAGACAGTGGTCGGTCATGCGGCTCCCTCCATGGCCCGCAGGGCCGTCACCAGAGCCGGTTCCCCGGCGGGGGAGAGAATGTCCGGCGTGGTGCCCGTTTCCTCACTGCTGGAGCCGTCACCGTTCAGGCCGAACATCATGGTGAACTGCACCAGGATGCCGCTGTTGGGCAGCTGCAGGAAGACTGGATCCAGAGCCCCGATGCCGTCGCCGCCGGTGGGACTGCCCACCAGGGTGGCGAAGCCTGTCTCCTGGCAGAACACGGCGAAGGACTCGCTGGCGGAGTAGACTGCCGGACCCACCAGCACCCAGATGCGGCCGTGGAAGGGGGCCCGCTCTGCCGCTGGCTCCACAGAGAGGGTGCTCTCCACAAAGTGGGTGGCGGCCTGGATTCCGTCCCGCTCCAGCTTGGGCAGATCCGGCAGGTCCGCGATGGGGTGCAGCTCCTCCGGGGAGAACACCTCCTGGATATAGGGGCGGTTGTTGTCGCTCTCCGCCAGCAGGGCATAGTTGGTGCAGGAGAGGGGGCGGTCCGTCAGGGGCGCCGCCAGCAGCTGCTGCCAGTAGACCTCGCTTCCGCCGGAGTTGTCCGTCAGGTCGATGATGAGATCCGTGCAGTCCGCCGCCTGGCGGTAGAAGTCCGTCAGGGCCGCCCGGTCTGTGGCGTAGCTGTCCTCATATTCCGCCGGGAAGCTGTCGATCTTCACATACCCCACGTCTCCGCCGGGCAGGAGCAGGGTGTGGAGGTTCGCGGCAGGCTCCTCCGAATCGGCTGAATTGACCGTGCCGTCCTCTTCGCCGTAGGCATCCAGCAGCGTCTGGAGTCTTTCATAGCCCCGGACGGTCACCGGGTCCGTCAGCACCTCCCGCCAGTGCTCCCGGTCCTGGATGCCGCCGTCCTCATAGGCCTCACAGTAGGCGCGGTACATATCCGGCTCCACGATCCAGAGGTGGCCGTATGTCCCCAGGCGGAACAGTGTGCTGTAAACAGCGGAATAGAATACCTCGTCGCTGTCGCTTTCCTGGATCATCTCCCGGTATGCCTGGAAGATGGCCGCCGACGGGTCCTCCGGGTTGTCCCGGTCTCGGACACCCATGCAGAGATAGCTGTCCCCCAGCGTCTGGACCAGGTAGTCGTAGTCCTCCAGCCGCTGTTCCTGGGTCAAGCCAAGCAAGTGGTCCATGGAGGGGACCTCAGATTCCGGCCCTCCCAGGGCACCGCATCCCGCCAGCAGACAGGGCAGCACCGCTGCTGCCAGCAGCTTCTTCCAAGCGTGTTTCATCGTGTGTCTCCTTTCAAATCGGCTGTCCCCAATATTACGGGAGTAAAGGGCCTCTTTCTTCACTCCAGCGGGGAACACCGGCAGGATAACACCAATTTCTTACAACTCTATGGAGAAATCTCTTACAGATTTCTTACAGTTCCCGAAACGACAAAAAGGTCCGCGAGCTTTGGCTCGCGGACCTTTTATGTATCCTCGATTACTCCTCGGGGACGATGGCGCCGTTGGGGCAGGTGTCGCTGCAAGAACCGCAGTCCAGGCAAGCGGCAGCATCGATGACGTACTGGTCATCGCCCTGGCTGATAGCACCGGCGGGGCAAGCGTCCGCGCAGGAGCCACAGCTCACGCAGGCAGAAGTGATTTTGTAAGCCATGGGAAGCACCTCCATCAGAATTGTACCCCTATTGTAGCATACAAATTAAAAAAAGCAAGTACCAGCCGTTCAAATTCTATGGTTAAATTTTCGAAAAAATACGGGAAAGCGTCCAAAAATGACGTTTGTCAAGACTAACTGTTCACAAATTGTTTTCAAATAGGTCAAAGAAAGTCAAAATTCAACTCTTGACATTTTGCTCGGGCGTGTTATACTAAACACAGAACAAAAGGTTAAAGAAAGTCAAAGTCAAAGAGACGAGGCGTTCTTTGGAAAGGGAGGAATCATCCGTGGGGATTTCCGATTTGATTGCCAGCTTCCTGCAGGAGAGTTTGGAGGAGACGGACGGTGGTGTGCTGGAGGTCCAGCGCAATGACCTGGCCCAGCGATTTAATTGCGTACCCAGCCAGATCAACTACGTGATGTCCACCCGCTTTTCCCCGGAGCGGGGTTATATCGTGGAGAGCCGCCGGGGCGGCAATGGCTACATCCGGATCACCCGGGTCCGGGTGGACCGCCAGACGCTGCTGATGCAGGTCATCAACACCCTGGGCAGCCAGGTGGACCTGGCCTCCGCTCGGGCCATCCTGAACAATCTGGTCCAGGCCGGCGCCCTGGAGGAGAACGCAGGCCGGAGCATTCTGGCCGCCGTCGGCGACAAGGCCCTGGCCGCGGTCCCGCGGGAGAGCCGGGACACCGTCCGGGCGGACATCATGAAGCAGGTGCTGATCCTGCAGGTGTAGCCGGGACCCGGGCAGCGGGGAAAAATGTTTCAATAAGCACGCACAGTTTCCAGATGATAGGAGGAATTGATTTATGAAATGCGAAAATTGTGGTAAGAATGAAGTTACCTTTGTGTATCGGAGCAACGTGAACGGCCATGTGGAAGAGAAGCACCTGTGCAGCGACTGCGCGGAAAAGCTGGGCTATACCCAGCGGCTGGGTGCCCAGAGCCAGCGGATGATGCAAAGCTTCTTCGGGAACAGCCTCTTTGGAAACGATTTCTTCGACGATTTCTTCTCTCCCATGCCCAGCCTGCTGGGGCGGAGAATGAAGATGCTGGAGGACCCCTTTGACGACTTCTTCGCCGAGATGCCGGCCCTGAGCGCCTCTCCTGTCCAGCAGCAGGAGGCAAAGCAGGAAAAGAAGGACGACCTGGTAGGCCAGGAGGACCAGAGCCGCTTTGCCTATCTGCGCCAGATGAACGCGCTGAAGCTGGAGATGAAGAAGGCTGTGCACCAGGAGAACTTTGAGCGGGCGGCGGAGCTGCGGGACCAGATCAGGTCTCTGGAGGCCGCTCACAGGGAGCAGAAGGAAAACAAGTAAACGGGACTTTCCCATGGAAAGGAAGGTAAGACACTATGAATGAGAACAAATTTTCGCCCAGGGCGGAGGAGGCCCTGCGGCTTTCCCAGGAGGCAGCCGGTGAGCTGGGCCACGGCTACGTGGGCACGGAGCACCTGCTGCTGGGCCTGATCCGGGAAGAGGAGGGCGTGGCCCACACCGTTCTGACGGAGGCGGGCCTCACCGATGACATGATCGTGGAGATCATCAAGAAGAGCGTGGGTGCCGGTCTGCCCGGCAGCAATCCCGCCCAGGGCCTCACCCCCCGCGCCAAGCGGGTGGTGGAGCTGGCCATGGAGGACTCCATGCGGGGCGGCTACAACTACGTGGGCACGGAGCACCTGCTGGCGGGCATCCTGCGGGAAGGCAACAATATGGCCGTCCGCATCCTGCGCACCGCTGGCGTGGATGCCCGTCACCTGTACACAGCCCTGATGCAGAAGCTGGGTGAGATGCCCCGGAGTCAGGCCGCCGATCCCGGCCGCTCCGGCACCAGCCCCGCAAAGGAGGATAACGGCAAGAACAAGACCCTGAAGGAGTTCACCCGGGACCTGACCGCCGACGCTCGGGCCGGCAAGCTGGACCCGGTCATCGGCCGGGACGGGGAGATCCAGCGGGTGATCCAGATTCTCTCCCGCCGCACCAAGAACAACCCCTGCCTGATCGGTGAGCCCGGTGTGGGCAAAACCGCCATCGCTGAGGGTCTGGCCCGGAAGATCGTTATGGGCGACGTACCCGACGAGATGCTGGACAAGCGCCTTTTGTCCCTGGACCTCAGCGGCATGGTGGCGGGCACCAAGTACCGGGGTGAGTTTGAGGAGCGGATTAAGAAGCTGCTGGAGGAGGTCAGGAAGTCCGGCAATGTGATCCTCTTCATCGACGAGCTCCATACCATCGTGGGCGCCGGCAGCGCCGAGGGCGCCGTGGACGCCGCCAACATCATCAAGCCGGCTCTAGGCCGGGGCGAGATCCAGGTGATCGGCGCCACCACCCTGAACGAGTACCGGAAGTATATCGAGAAGGACGCCGCCCTGGAGCGCCGGTTCCAGCCGGTGCAGGTGGGTGAGCCCAGCCAGGAGGCGTCTCTGGAGATCCTGAAGGGCCTGCGGGAGAAGTACGAGAAGCACCACAGCCTCCAGATCACCGACGAGGCCCTGGAGGCCGCCGTGAAGCTCTCCGCCCGGTATATCAACGACCGGTTCCTGCCGGACAAGGCCATCGACCTGATGGACGAGGCTGCCAGCCGGGTGCGGATGGAGACGGAGGAGATCTCCCCGGAGCTGAAGAGCCTGGAGGAGAAGATCGCCGCCCTGGCCAAGGACAAGGAGGCTGCCATCGAGAAGCAGGACTATGAGACCGCCGCCAAGCTGCGGGACATTGAGAAGGACTACCAGGAGCAGGTGGAGATGGAGCGGGAGAAGCGCCGCAAGAACAACACCCAGCACCGCCCGGTGAACGCTGACGACATTGCCGCCGTGGTGGCCGGCTGGACCGGCATCCCCGTCACCCGTCTGACGGAGGATGAGGGCACCCGCCTGCTGCACATGGAGGACACCCTCCACGAGCGGGTAGTGGGTCAGGACGAAGCCGTAAAGGCCGTGGCCCGGGCCATCCGTCGGGGCCGTGTGGGTCTGAAGGATCCGAAGCGCCCCATCGGCTCCTTCCTGTTCCTGGGCCCCACCGGCGTGGGAAAGACGGAGCTGTGCAAGTCCCTGGCAGAGGCCATGTTCGGCGATGAGAACGCCATGATCCGGATCGATATGTCTGAGTATATGGAGCGGCACACAGTGTCCCGTCTGATTGGCTCCCCGCCGGGCTATGTGGGCCACGAGGAGGGCGGTCAGCTGACGGAGAAGGTGCGGCGCAAGCCCTACTCCGTGGTACTGTTTGACGAGATCGAAAAGGCCCACGAGGATGTGTGGAACATCCTGCTGCAGCTTCTGGATGACGGCCGGATCACCGACTCTCAGGGCAGGACGGTGGACTTCAAGAACACCGTCATCGTCATGACCAGCAACATCGGTGCCCGCAGCCTCACTGCCATGGGCAGCAAGCTGGGCTTTTCCGCCGAGGAGCGGGACTCCGATCCTGACGCTGAAAAGAAGTTCGAGACCGCCCGGGAGCAGGTGATGGCGGAGCTGCGTCAGACCTTCCGCCCGGAGTTCCTAAACCGGATCGACGATATCATCGTATTCCGCCCCCTGACGGAGGAGGACATCCGGGAAGTGGCCCGGCGGATGCTGAAGACCGTCTCCACCCGGATGGAGACCATGGGCATCCATCTGGATGCCAGCGACGAGGCTGTGGCAGAGCTGGCTAAGGAGGGCTTTGATCCCAAGTACGGGGCCCGTCCCCTGCGCCGGGCCATCCAGAGCAAGGTGGAAGACGCCGTGGCCGAGAAGATGCTGGACGGCACCCTCAAGGCCGGTGACACCGCCAAGCTTACCGTGGAGAACAATCGACTCTGCGTTTCCAAGTGAAGAGACCTGGTCAAGCCGTCCGGAGGCCCCATAGCCTCCGGACGGCCTTTCCGACATACCGGCCGGAAGCGAATAGACTTGACTTTGGCGGAGAAACAGGTAAAATAGAGAGGTATAAAATGAACCCATCGTGCTGTCCACGATCCAGTAAAAGATGGTGCCAGAGTGCCAACGCGGCGGATCGCAGAGTATATTGCCGCACGTATGTGGGGAAGAACGCCCCCGGGCGGGAGAAATATCTATGACCAAATGTAGCGTAGTTGGCAGCACGCGTGATTTGGGAGCATATCCCACCCATCCATGAGGGAAAAGACCCAACCTCACAACCCGCTGGGACACTACCAGAAGTGGGAACCAGTTTTGCAAAGCCGGTGGTCAAAAAACGGCCAAGACCACATGAAAGACCACAGATAAAACAATTCCATAACCGGGTGTAGCGCAGTTGGTAGCGCGCTTGCTTTGGGAGCAAGATGCCGGGAGTTCGAGTCTCCCCACTCGGACCAAAATCCGTCAAAATCTTGTGATTTTGGCGGATTTTTCTTAACTTTTACAACAAAACTATTCTATTAGATTTCACTATCCATTTTTACTTTTCTTGAGGTGCCGAAATATGGTAATAGAGACAAACCGGCTGATCCTGCGCCCCTTTCTGGAGGGTGATGCGGCGGATGTCTACGAATATCTGAAGGAGCCAGCGGTCAACTGCTTTGCCAGCATGAAACTGCACTCCCTGGACGAGGCCAGGGAAGAGATGAAAAAGCGCCTGAGCGAGACAGAGTACTACTTCGCCATCACCCTGAAGGAGGGCGGCAAGGTCATCGGAGAGATTGACGCCTATCCGGAGGCGGGCGAGCCCCACGCAGGTGAGGACGCCGTGCGGGACACTTTCAGCCCCTGCTGGATGCTGAACGGGGCCTACCAGGGCAAAGGGTACGCATTCGAGGCGGCCCAGGCCTTTTTCGACTATCTCTTCTCCCAAAAGGGCGCGCGGCGCATCTACGCATACACCGAGGACTACAACCTCTCCAGCCAGCACCTGTGCGAAAAGCTGGGCATGCGCCGGGAGGGAGTGTTTTTGGAGTTCATCTCCTTCGTAAACAATCCCGACGGTACGCCCAGGTACGAAAATACGGTACAGTATGCCATCCTGAAAAAAGAGTGGGACCGTCAGCAGTCCCAATAGGCAGTTGGAGGTACGATATGGGCGCAGCATCTGTTTCCGAGTATGTGGCGTCGCTGAACGAAGAGCAGCGGCGGTATGTCAGTGAGTTTATTGACTTTATGAGTGCGGAATACCCGCAGTTGACTCCTAAAATCTCCTTTTCCATGCCCATGTGGCTACTGGGAAGGAAGATGTACGAGGGATATGTAGCAATCTCTGCTGCGAAGGCCCATTTCTCTATCCATTTTTCCGACGAGGAATTTCTGAACCGCTTGGCAGAGCGTCTGCCCGCCTGCAAAAAGGGAAAACGGTGCATCAACATCAAATACGGCGATGAATCGTCCCTTCGCACGGTGGAAAAGAGCATCGGCGATTTCTTGAAACTCTATCACTCGGAAGGGAGCGCGTCCCAATGAGCGGCACGGAGGAGATCGGCTGCTGCGGTGCCTACTGCGGGACCTGTCAGGAATATCAGAAAACCTGCAAAGGCTGCAAGACGGGGTACCTGGACGGCTCCCGGGATCTGAGCCGGGCAAAGTGTAGGATGAAGAAATGCTGCCTGACCAGAGGTCACATCACCTGCGGGGACTGCGGAGAGTACGAGTCCTGCGGGACCATTCAATTCTTCCTCAGCCAACCCGGCTACAAATACGGCAAGTACCGGCAGGCGCTGGAGTTCATCCGCGCCCACGGCCACGCCGCCTTCCTGAATGCGGCAAAACACTGGACAAACGCCTATGGCAGGTACCCCGAACAGGACACCTGAAAGAAATAGCGCCCTCTGAACATCCACGGATTTCAGCGGGCGCTATTCTTTGTATATAGCTTGTTAAATACTGATACGCCTAATGCGAGAACAAAGCAGGATTGGGGCAACAGCCAGATGCCGGGAGTTCGAGTCTCCCCACTTAGACTATAGCCCCCAGGAGCGCTCCTGGGGGCTTATTCATTGTCTATTGTGGCGCAAAATTTGAGAATTAATGATCCGTTCTACGCCCTAAGCATAAAGACCAATCTATAAAGGCTCCCGCAATGTATCACTTTTTGTACATGCGAGGAGGTCTCATAATTGGTTTGGTGTTTAGGGGATAGTTTACTGTATCAAAGAAACCTCATACACTAAAATCTTTGTATAAATTACCGACAAGGCCACCGATTAATCGACACCCTTGTCGGTGATTTTTTACTTACTCTTCTTCGTTTCCTTCCGTCCTTTTTTCTTCCCCTTCTTTGGCTCCTGCGGCAGCAGCCTCCCTTCCTGCGCCTCCTGTCGTTTTAGCTCTGCGAGTTCATTTTCATCTCGATGATCAGCACCTTGAGTTTATCCTCATATTCCTCGGGGGTGTGGGCATACACATTTCGGGAGTGCTTCTTATCGTCCGGCAATATAAGGGAGTAGCGCCCCTCCCAGCAGTTCTCGATGACCGGGTACTATACCTCCGTTTCCCTCCTACATAGGGCTGGAATGTGGTCATCATCCGTTTCTCTTGCGGTTCAGCAAGTGATTCCTGCGAAGCCATTTTCCCGATCCTCTGCTCGATCTTTTTCGCTGCTTCAGACCGCATCAGATTGGTGATGTGGGGGGAGATGTCCAGCGTAGTGGCCGCCGATACATGGCCCAGTATAGTGGAGAGGGGCTTCCCATCTATCACGTTTCCCAGAGCAATGGTGGCAAACGTGTAGCACAGGTCGTGGAAGTGCACATGCTCCTCGATGCTGGTCTTTCCAGTAGAATGCGGTTGATCCTGGCCACTGCGGCTGGGATCCAGTGATCACCAGTGCGAGGAAATGGAAACAGAATATTGATGAATTGTAAGTGCTCCATCGCAGATTTCAACTTATACATTGTAAAAAGCAGGAATTCTGCTATAATAAATTAACGGCAGGCTATGTGCCTGACCACGCCAGCCGTGCAGGGATTGCCTGCGCGGCTGTTTTGCATTTTCAAGCAAGGGGGATGCATGGCATGGCTATGAGTGCAGATGCTATTATTGATAAATTACAAAAAGTTTTCCCCACAAAGATAATATATGAAGAGCAATACATTAAGCAGGCAGGTGTATCGCTGTCTTTTGAGATCCATAAGCAAGCCAAGGCTTGCCAGCAGACTTATGTTCAATGGCTCACAGCAAATGGGTTCATATGGAAGGAAACCGGATACATCGAACCAGATATGCGTATGCGTGAAGCCGCAGAAGAAACGCCCAACTGCGATGCTTTTGCAATTGCTGATTTCGTGTTTCGCAAATACCCATTGGCGGGAGAATATATCTTAACCGACTCTGAGGAACGGATATTGTATCAGTCTGCCAGTCAGACGGTAAAAAAAATACTTAAAAATGATGCTCGAGTTACCAGAAAAGAAGAAATCGTTTTGGTGCTGGAAACAGTTGAGTTACTCAAATACTGGTCTTCCGATCTACTGGACGATGAAGTCGCAGGGACTTTTTGGAAGTATATCTTTATGCAGTATGGCTTCAATTCGGAAAACTCGGAAGCAGCGGAAACACGCCTGTATGCACGTTTTCGAACAGCAATCAAAGATACGTTAACGTTTTACAAACGTTTCTTTGCACCAGAAGGCACGCAAAGATATTATACTTCTTTGCTTCTGCATGCTATATCGCCCAGGCAGAGCATAGACTCATTATTCAACATCCTGTTCGATTTTTACATAAAAAATTTGGATTTCCAGTATGTTGCGGAAGACATTAGCTACCGCATGTTCACAAAAGGCATGCGGGCTCGCTGGGACTCGCGTGTGAAGAAAAATGAAGACCTTCAACTCCGCTCCGACGCTGTTTTTTCTGGTCTTCAAGCCCTCTTCCAGGCTCGTCCAGGATATATGGCCATGCACTGCGACTCCATCGTCAAGAAAATGGACGCACTGTTACGTGGTGAAGCAGAAAATGTTATGGATCCAGAGCGTAATTATTGGGACCATTTGCTCCTGGAGTGGTTTAATAAAAAAAGTGCGACAGAGAGGGTCCGTGCTCAGGGGGAACGCCGACAGCGAAAAACAGAATATGTCGCTACTACTTCCGAGCGGATTTATGTCCAATATGCGATGGACAGAAATCTGGTTGGACTATCCTTGCCCAAAATTCGATTGCCAAAAGTCGGCGAACTTCGCCCAATCATCCGAGTATTTCAGCAGGAAAATCTCATCTTTCAGGATGAGCTTACTGTCACAGGGAATGACCTGTGTCTGACAACTAAAAGCCGCTTTATTCCTCTGGAAGATATGGATTACGATTTTTCACTCAGGCCAAACCTCTATGCGGAAATTGAATATATGGGTGAAACGCTTTATCAATCCGGCAATAAATTACGTCGCGAATACGTTTTGTTTGATGCTACTGGGAACGATCATCTACCTAAAAACGGCGTGGCTTACCTGTTTACAGGCACTCAGGAAATAGTAGAGTTTTCTGATGATGATGGGATGTATCGATACCCGTGTCCAGGTCAGTTCTACCGCATACAGATGGAAGAGATTTCATCTGCCGCTTTCAATGGTCTTGAAATTTTTGCCGATGAGATGACCGCATCCCAATTCCGACATCACACCTCCATCCGACGTGTGAATGGTTTGCATGTGCTGGAGCAAGGAAAATACATAGATTTGTATTCTGCTCCATTTACTCTGTTTCTGAAACTGCCAGACGGCGAAAACCAACTGCGCTACCAAATATCAATCAATGGAACCCGCTATGGGCTCAGCCAGTTGGAGCAAAGCAATGAAGGATACCTGATCCCAATTTCAGAAAAAGACTGCGCTTTACATTCTGTTAAAGTAATCGATGTGGGCACAGATATGGTTCGGTATGAATATAGTTATATAATTCTTCCTGACTGTCGAATAAAACTTGACCGTCCTCTTTATCGTGCGGGTGTAGATGAGGTGGCAGCAACTGTTTTTTTGAGTGGTGTTTACCATGACATTGCACTTCCTTTGCCACAAAACAAAGATAGTATCACCTTCTTTCTTCCTGGATTTTCATTTCAGTTTGAGATGGATGTTCCTGCAGTTCACTGCACATGTATGGGACAAAACGCTTTTATGATGCCGAAAGCAGTATGGTATAAAGACCTTGACAGTGGTGAGTTTGTCAACCTTCGACTACCGGGAGAGTGGACTGGACAGCTTATGTTAGACGCTGAGCCTATCCCTTCTTCTGCCTCTGGCAATCAATTTGAATTGGGAAATGAACTTCGCGCATCGCGCCCTGACCAAAAAGAAAAGGTTCTTTGGCTTTCATTAAAAAGTGGACGCGGGCACCTGGAGAAATACGAAATAACCACAATTTTATTCTCTCCCAAATTTTTGTGTGGACCGTTAGAAATTATAGATGAGACGCTTTGTTGGCAGGTAGAGGATAATTATTTCGGTGATATGGCAGCAAGTTTCCACATTGTCTGTGATTTCCCTGAGGGATCTATTCTATCTTATCATGCAGGCACAGAAAACACTGTATTGGAACCGCATCTCAACCTACCACATGGACGATACCGATATCAGATATCATTCAAAAAAAAGAATATATTTGCTTCTGACGCAGGTGAGCAGGTGATTTATCGCGGTAGCCTGTTGGTCGGTGATGCTAACGAGTTTCTTTTTGAGCAAAAAGAAATTCATCTGGGAGATGCATTTTGCTGGAGTTTTGAGGAAGATGCTCTGAAGACAATTGTTATGCGTTCTGGCTGTGGAATTCTCGCAAATTTAGTCTATCAGGGGGACAGTATCGCATCCGGCGAATCCGTACCAGCACCATGCTACACAGGTACCATGTATTATGTGGATTCCTACGGCACTCGCAGGTCTTTTAACGCTAAGCCATCCCCTGCTTTCGAATTGGTTAATCCAGTCAGCATCTGGATCATCAATGAGCATCTTTTGATTCTGCGGTGTGTGACGGAAGATACAGTTTATGTTGATAACCGCTATAACACCATTGTCAATCGGAGCCCCTCCGCCACTATGAGCAAAGCAGAGCAGCGGCAAAGGCTATTGACACCAGACTATTTCAATTATTATACGAAAGAGGTGTGACAGCTTGTTTGATCCGATTATAGCCTCACAAGAGATAAAGGATAGCTACATAGACTACATCACGACCACGTTTCATATGGCGGATCCAGACTATGCAAAAGAATTCCGGCGTGAACTTACAAAAGAGGGCATGGTCGCTAAAGGGCCTTTTCTTGATATAGGAGGGTCTTTTGAAACTGGTCGGACATTACACAATCTAATGGAAGAAGGCCGTATCAGCCCGCTATTTGAAAATCTGGAGCCTATCGCCGAAAAGGATAAAGAACTCAAACTGGACCGCCCTCTCTATCTTCACCAGGAAACAGCATTGCTGAAAGCTTCTTCTGGTGAAAATCTGGTTGTGACCACGGGAACCGGCTCAGGTAAGACAGAAAGTTTCTTGCTCCCGATTATTAACCATCTGCTACATGAAAAGGCATCCGGCACACTGAATCCAGGTGTGCGCGCCATTGTGATTTACCCTATGAATGCTTTGGCCAACGATCAGATGAAACGCATGCGAGCTTTGTTTCGTGGCTATCCTGATATCTGCTATGGCGTTTATAATGGTAATACAGAGCATACGCAGTCCAAGGCTTTGGCAGAATACCGCCGCACCTTTAAGGACCCCAACGGGAATCCAACAGACCCAGCCCCTAATGAAATTATATCCCGTGAGGTAATGCAGAAAACACCGCCTCATATCTTAATTACCAACTATTCCATGCTGGAATACATGATGTTGCGTCCAAAGGATGATGCTGTTTTCTCCGGAGCCAGATTAAAATTTATTGTTTTGGATGAAGCACATATTTATAAGGGCGCTACCGGGATGGAAACATCTCTGCTCATGAGACGTTTGCGGGCAAGAATCAGCGAACCCGGCAGCGTCCAGTACATACTGACCAGCGCCACATTGGGTGGCCCTGATTCCAACGGCGAAATTCTCAATTTTGCAGAAAAACTCTGCGGTGTTCCTTTTCAGGCCAGTGGCATCATCCGATCCAAGGAAAAGCAACCCGCTATGGTAGAGCTACAAGATTTTCCACCACAAATTTTCGAAGAACTCTACCAGCATCCACAGGCCACTGGAGAAATCCTGTGTCGCTATCAAGCTGATTTTGCTCCAGACGGAGATGATGCAGAAAAACTGTACGCATTCTTCCTGCACTGTAGGTTATTTGATGGGCTCCGAAAATCTGCATCTGACCCTATTACTGTAACACAACTCCAGAAAACTTTGAGCGCCATTTGCCCATTAACCAGTAGTCAGGTGGTTGCCTTCATTGCGGTCTGTGCCAGAGCAGAAAAGGACGGCGCAAGCCTGATCAAGCCACGCTACCATTTTTTTGTACGCGCCATTGAGGGTGCATACATTACTCTTAATGCGCCAAAACATCTCTATTTACAGAGAAAGATGGCACATAGAGATTTTGAAGCTGCGTCTGATTCCACAGTTTTCGAAGCCTCTGTATGTACAGATTGCGGTAGAATGGCCATTGTTGGGAAAATTGATGGAGGCTATCTTCGTCAGTGTTCTCGTAACGGGCCGGATGATAATGCCGACTATTTTTATCTAAAGCAAGATACGGATGGAGATTTACTGGAAGATTCTGATGGTGATGATTGGACCAAAGACGGCTCCGAGTCATATGTCGTATGTTCCATTTGCGGAGCAATTGCGCCTGAGGCAGATATAAAATTCGATGGCAGTTCAAAACAAAAGCATTTCTGTGAGCATGCATCATCTCATTGGGTTCATGTAGTACAAATCAAGCACAAGGAAGGGAAACCTTCTAAATGTCCCGCCTGCGGATTTGGAACATTTCGGCGTTTCTACTTGGGCAGTGAAGCGGCTACAGCTGTTCTCGGGACAGAATTGTTTGAACAATTACCCAGCGAGGAGGTTACTGTCACAGAGGCATCTGCTGTACCGGCAAAGCGTAGCGTATTTGCAAAAGTTCCCCAGCAGCGACAGATTCGAAAGAAACTGATGCGACAGTTCCTCTGTTTTTCAGATAGTCGAAGTGAGGCTGCGTTTTTTGCTTCCTATATGGAGCGTTCCTACCAGGAGTTTTTGCGTCGCCGCGGCATCTGGCATGTGGCGGAGCATTTTCGCTCAGTCGGCCGTGGAAATGTCAGTGTTGCCGAGTTTGTTAATGAACTGATACGATATTTTGAGAGCAACGCTTCTTTTGCAGACTGGAGCACACCGAATGGCCAAGATCCCGGTTTGCTTGCAGCGGTCAGTCGCAGTAATGCCTGGGTGGCTATCCTTAATGAAATGTTTAATGCCCGCCGTAGCACCAGTTTGGTTTCTATGGGAGTCATTTCTTTTGAATTCACAAAAAATGATGAGGCTGTAGAAGGGTTTCGTGATGCCTATAACCTGGAAACAACCGATGCCAAAGCGCTCCTCGAACTACTGGCGCAGGACGCCGTGTTCAGCGGGGCGATTGATGCCGGCAGGGATTATCGATTGACCAATGCCGAACGAGAATACATCTTCTTTTCGCCTATTGCAAAAAAGCTCTGTTTACTTCGCACGGCAGATGATGCCAAACGCAGCTGGCTTTCTGGTTGGCGCGGACGAAAACGTTCTAATGGTACATATTATCCCAACAGTCGTATCACACGCCTTGTTCGAGCTTTAGGAATCTCAGAGGATGAGGCTGATGGACTTCTTGCAGACTACTGGGATGGTGTTTTTCAAGCAGATACAGATGAATTTGCTCTTAATGCAAATGATTTTCGGATTCGTATTGGCGGAACTCCGGGCATCCAGTTTTTCCGTTGTAAAAAATGTGGGCGCATTACTCCATATAGCGTAAAGGGACAATGCGCTTTGGTGAAATGTTTGGGAAGTCTCGAGCCCTTTGACCCGCTCTCTAACTCCTTAGATAACCACTACGCTAAACTCTACCGCAGCGAGCATTCGGAGCCGCTCTTTATCAAAGAGCACACTGCGCAGTTGGCCAAGGATCAGCAGACTTTGTACCAAGAGGCATTTGTTCACAAAAAAATAAATGCGTTGAGTTGTTCCACAACCTTTGAGATGGGTGTAGATGTAGGCAGTTTGGAGACCGTTTACATGCGGGACGTTCCGCCCAGCCCTTCAAACTATGTCCAACGCGCCGGTCGTGCCGGTCGCGCAAAACATTCAGCTGCTTTTGTTCTGACCTATGCAAAGCTTTCTTCCCACGACTTTACCTACTATCAAGACCCACGCGCTATGATTAGTGGAAAAATCAAGGCGCCGGTATTTGAAATTGAGAATGAAAAAATACTGAACCGCCACATTTTTGCTGTTGCAATCAGCTCGTTCTTTGCTCTTCATGAGGAAGTCTATGACGGTGACAATCAGAATGTGCTGTTGAATGAAGGTGGCTATGAACTTCTGAAAGAATATCTTTTCAGCAAGCCCGAACCGCTGCGGCAACTTCTGCTTCGATCCATTCCTGCCAGCATGCATAACCGCCTCGGCATTGAAGATTTCAGTTGGATCGACAAGCTGTGTGGGGAGGATGGTGTGCTGGAAATTGCAGTGCAGGATTTTCGGGGCACAGTAGCGGAAATGGAAAAAGAACTGGCTGCTTGTAGGAGACGGCACGATGATGAGGGGGCCGGTGCGTGGAGTAGGAATCTGCGAAGCTTTCGCTGCGGCACAGAAGATCGAAGCGGGAAAAAGAGTTTAATTGGCTTCTTGGTACGCAACAATGTTCTCCCCAAATACGGATTCCCCGTGGATACAGTTGAAATGATTCCTAATATCAATGACACAGGCCGTGATAAAGCGCTTCAATTGGCACGGGATCTCCAAATGGCGATTGCGGAATATGCTCCGGGATCACAGGTTGTTGCTGATGGGAAAATGTATATAAGCCGTTACATCCGCAAATTACCAGGAAAAAATTCTGAGACATCGTGGGAAAAAGGATTTTATTGTCCTAAATGTCCCACTTGTGGTCAACCAAATTTCACCAGAGAACCTGTTACCGCCACTGGTCGGGAGTGCGTATCCTGTCACAAGGTAATTAAGAGATTTTATTGGCTAAAAACATTGGAACCACGAATGGGCTTCTGTGCTGAACCAGAGGTTCGAGATGTGCCCATGCATCGGCCAGAGCACGATTACAAAACAGATGATTATTACATCGGTGACCAGCATCGTAATGTAATTCGCAAACTTCGGTTTGAAGTCAACGAAAATACGCTTCAAATTGAGTCGACATCCAACGATTCACTGGTTGTAATCGGACAAACGGCATATATGGTCTGTCCTGTTTGTGGTTACGCTGCAGAGGGAGAACTGCCAAAGCCACACAAGACCAATCGCGGGTATACATGCATCAATAAAGAGGGAACAGGCGCAGAGTATCGTCTTTCTCATGATTTTAAAACGGATGTGGCTAAAATAACCTTTGAAGTCCAAACGGCGGCAGATTTAAATACAATGTTGTCTGTTCTCTATGCCCTGTTAGAAGGCCTTTCACGAGAACTGGGGATTGAGCGCACGGACATCAAGGGGTGTTTGTTCCGGACTGAAGTGGGCGGTTTGATGATTTATACTGTGATTCTCTACGATGCAGTGGCTGGTGGAGCTGGGCATGTGCGGCGTATAGCGACAGAGGATGGAAAAGTATTTCAGCAGGTGTTGCAACGCGCACTCACCGTAGTGGATATGTGCAGTTGTGATACCTCGTGTTATCAATGCCTTCGGAACTACTATAACCAAAAAATTCATGATGAACTGGATCGTCACGCGGCATCCGCCTTTTTGCATCACTGGGTAGGAGACATGATCCCTATAGAGGAAGAGTGTGATTGTTCAAAAACAGAAACCGTTGAAGTAATGTAACCAGCTAAATAAGAAAGCCCGGCCTGTAACTGGCACAGGCCGGGCTTTCTTGCTATCTGGGCAGAGTCTTATCTTTAGTTTGTTTATAGCTTGTTAAAAACTGATATGCCTAACATCTCGATCTGCTTCCCCTTGCCAGCAGAGCCTTTCCCAGATACAATGGGGACAAAAGGCAGTCTGCCCCGTCCTGCCGGACGGAATGTGAAATACCAAGGAGGGTGAAACCATGCAGCATGAATGCAGAATTACAGTATTGGATACCAAGGTGTTTCCAGAGTACCAGGAGAAGTATCTTGCGGATCCCAAATCAGGTCCCTGCCCCTGCTTTCAGAAGGGAGATACCTTTTTGCTCAAGCGTACCGCTGAGCGGGACGATTTTTACCACCTGATGAACGGAAAATTCTGCGGGGAGGCGTGGGACGCCATTAGCCGGTATGTCTACACAGCCCTCCAGGGCGGATCCATCATGCACAAGTGGACCAATGATGAGCGGATGATGATCGCCTGCTGCAACGACGGGACCCGGCCGGTGATCTTCAAAATCGAGCGAATCGATATCCCTGAGACCGAAGAGGAACGGGAATGGCTGGAAAAGCAGAATTTCAAGAATACGGCAGAGGATGCCTATACCGGCTGAATCAGGGACAGGCGCATCATAACACCCAAAAGTGACGCACACCGGCCTTCCCTATCCACATTTTTGAATGGGGTTTTGTCCGTCTGGCACCATTCGCCCTGATGGAGGCACTGGTGGGCGTTTTTCTGCCGCAGAAGAGGTATGAGATAGGGAAAGGCCCCCGGCGAAAAGCCGGGGGCCTGTTTCATCCTTATTTCGCCCAATAGGCCACAGCGTCCCGCAAAAAGCGGGCGCAGCCGGGCACCTGTTTGTCATAGTAGGCGATGAACCGCTCGTCCATCACATAGAGCTCCGCGATCCCCCGGTGTCTGGCCGGGTCGTACCGGTTCCCGGTGATGGTGAGCCACTGGCAGTGGAGGGCGGTAATTTCCTTGCCCGCCTCACTCTCCGGGGACAGCCCGGCCTGGACGGCAGCCTCCAGCCGCTCCTGGATCTCCTGCCCCAGGTCTGTCCACTCCTGGTACTTTTTCTGGGTCAGATTTATCACTGCGGCGTTGGCCTCGTCCACCTCTTGGTCGCCGTACTTGGCGCGGATCTCCGCTCCGTAAACTTCCTCACTATGGGCCACAGCCCGCTGCTTGAACGCCTCAAATTTCTGCTCGTCGTTCATGATCTCGTTCCTTTCTTCCGCTCCGATGGTGTCTTTCACCGATTGGATGAGATGTTCCAGCCGCTCCCGCTCTGCCTCCAACGCGGCCAGGTGATTTCGCAGGGCGGCCAGACGGTCAAAGGAGGGATCGTCCAGACATTCCTTGATCCGGGCCAGTTCCACCCCGAGGGCCCGGTAATAGAGAATGTCCTGCAGACGGTCTACCTCCGCCTTGCCGTAGTAGCGGTAGCCGCTCTCCGCCACCCGGCTGGGTTTCAGCAGGCCGATCTGGTCGTACCAGCGCAGAGTGCGGGTGGTCACTCCGGACAGGCGCGACAGTTCCTGAATGGAATACTCTATAAGCATCCCTCCTTACGGATACTGTATCAGTTGACGGAGCGTCAAAGTCAAGGGGAACTTTAAAATTGGAAGTTTCTTTTCCAGCAGCTAATTTCCATATTCCCAAACCCAAATCCGTAGTATAATCATAGCACATATATACCCGTACAAGGAGGCATCGATATGCGCAAGAATTTTGGAGCCAAGCCCTGGACCTATCCCCAGCCGGTCTTTATCCTGGCCACCTACAATGAGGACGGCACCCCCGACGCCATGAACGCGGCCTGGGGTGGCATCAGTGAGGACAAGGAACTGAGCATGTGCATCAGCGGAGGTCATAAAACCACCGCCAATATTCTGGCCCGGAAGGCCTTCACCGTCAGCATGGCCACCGCGGAGCAGGCAGTGGCCTGCGACTATGTGGGCATTGAGTCCGGCAACCAGGTGGCGGACAAGGTGGCAAATGCCGGATGGCACACCACCAAATCGGAATTTGTGGACGCTCCCCTTATTGATGAACTGCCTATGGCAGTGGAGTGCCGCCTGGTGAGCTACGACCCGGAGAACTGCCGTCTGGTGGGTGAGATCGTCAATGTGAGCGCCGACGAGTCCGTATTGGACGAGAACGACAAGATCGACCCGGATAAACTGCGGCCCATCACCTTTGACCCCATCCACAACGCATACCGCGCGCTGGGCGAGAAGGTTGGCAACGCATTCCAGGACGGCACTAAGCTGAAATAACCCAGGACATTAACAAGGGACGGAGGCCACACCACCGTCCCTTGTTCGTTCTTTATAGGATGATTTGCAGCAGTTGGACTGCCGCCTCTTTGACCGCAGCAACCGTTTTCTTCCCATCGGATAGATCTGTTTCCACTGGCAGGCGCACCACAAAGTCGGTGCGATTGGGTTCCTGAGTAAGTTCCATAGGCGGAGGACAGGTTCTCCATTGCTCAGCCCATCGGCACTGAGCAGTCCGGTTGGCTCCGGAGAGCCACACCTCCAGTTGGAAGTTCCTGTGGTCGAAGACTACCACCAGCTTTAGGCACTTTTCTTTTAAAGCGGGATTGGTGAGGGAAAAGTAGGCATAGTCCATGGCGTTTTCTGTAATGCTGCTCTGAAAACGGAAATCCGGCATTTGCCGTTCCAGTTCGTTTCTCAGAAAGCGGAATAGGCGAATGAACTCCTGATAGGCCTTCTGCAGATCAGTGGTCTGCAAAAGAGTGCGGTATGTTTCCAAAAGAGTCGGGTCGAAGTTCATTGGAATGCCTCCTTCCATGCCGTATCTTTGCTTTCGAGTATACCACATCCGGCGGCACAGGGAAACTCCTGTCAGCGCCGCTTCTGCCGCTTGCGGAAGTCCTCCTCAATGGCGTCTTTCCAGTGCTCGTCCAAATGTGCACTACACCGGACGGCGGCCACGGCCTGGCCCACCACCTCGTAGTTGAGACGGGTGCCCACGCTGTCGCAGTGGTAGTTCACCGCCCGGTCAGGGGCGATGCCCAGGTGGCCCGCCGTCTCCACCGCGTCGATGTTGGCCCCCAGGAAGAGAAATTCCCAGCTGTACTTTTCCTTTTGCCGCTGGATCATCTCCTTCACTCGTCGAGCGGAGTAGCGGCGACTGGCGTTCTCCATGCCGTCGGTGGTGATAACAAAAAGAGTATGCTCTGGCACATCCTCGGGCCGGGCATACTTGTGGATGTTCCCGATGTGGTGGATGGCCCCGCCGACGGCATCCAGCAGAGCGGTACAGCCCCGGACATAGTACTCTTTTTCCGTGATAGGCCGGACCTCGCCCACCTTCACTCGATCATGGAGCACCTCGGCCCGGTCATCGAAGAGGACGGTGGAGATAAAGGCCTCGCCGGGTTCCTCCTTCTGTTTTCAATCATGGCGTTGAAGCCGCCGATGGTGTCGCCCTCCAGCCCCTGCATGGAGCCGCTGCGGTCCAGGATGAAAACGAGTTCTGTCAAGTTCTTCTTCATAAGAAATCCCCCTATTCTGTTTTGTTTGGTTTACAAGCACAGTATAGGGGAATTTTTGTTTGGACGGGTCGCCCGGCGGGCGACAAATCCCGCCGCTCCGTCAGGTATCAAACAAAGTGATCTGAGTGCCGGTCTCTTTCAGGAGCCGGAGCAGATCCCGGGCCTTGAGCCACACGGTGGCAGTGTTGTCGTTGGGGTGGATCCCGATCAGGCCGGAGCCCTCCAGAAATGATTTATCAAGCCAGAAAGTTACTTTGTGTTCCCGGTCATTGAGCAGGCCCAGAGGCGTCACCGCGCCGGGGATCAGCCCCAGAATATCCATCAGATCCTGATCCGAGGCAAAGGTCAGTGGCCGGGTATCGTTCTGCTGCCGAAAGGCTTTCAGGCCGACTCGCTTGTTCCCCTTGACCGTAATGAGATAGTAATTGCGCTTTTTGTCGTCCCGGATGAAGAGGTTCTTGGCGTCGGCCTCCGGGTAGGGCAGGTAAATCTCTGCCACCTCTGCCATGTTGTAAACAGCTTTGTGCTCCGTCACCTCATGCCAGATGTTCCTGGCGCTGAGAAGGGCGTAGATTTCCTGCTTGTTCATGTTCCTTTCCTCCTGTGGTACAATCCTGGCTCCCTGTGTAAGGTCATCTTCTGCCGTTCAGGTTAACGGAGTTCCACTGGATTGCACAGACCCGTCCAGGTCTGAGCGACCGCATGATGTACATGCTCCAAAACGGTAAAGTGCGTCTGGTGCGCAAATATAAAATAATAGCGATTTGTGTAGCGGGGATATTCCAAAAGCAGGGCATGGTCAGCGTGCAGGAAGGAGTTCTGAAAGTCTATCACACCCTGGATACATACTTCCTTTTTCGTCATCTGCGGCCGGTGCTGATAAAGAATCACACTTTGCCCCCGGTCATAGTAATCCTTGACCTCCTGCCAGGTGGTGTGCTTTTCCTTGGCCGACCTGAGTTGATGCATCCTTGCGGTCTCCAGACCATTATCGGGATCAAGGAAAACAATATCTGTACCAACAGTACTGGCCAGGGCCGCATGATGCCAATGTGAACGGTTCGCTGGAATCAAGGCGTCTGAGAAAAAGGCTGCTGTAAGCACACCATTTGCTTCTATTTCTTCGATGCTGCGCTTTTGCCGGTGTACAATATCGGCTAAGCGGTCAAACAGTTCAGGATCATAATGTCTGTATATTTCCGGCTTATCCAGGTACGAAGTATATTTCCCATCCTCCTGCTGGCCCGGACGAGTGGGAACCACCCGATACCAGTTGACTGCCAGTCGAAGACCAGCAGCGGTCACATTCCGCAAAAGGCCGTACTTTCCGTAATCTCCAATATCCCCAACATAGTTATCCTGCATGCGGTCATCCTCCCAGCAGGCTCTGGTCAAAGGCGAAGAGAGCCTCGTTGATCTCAAAGATGTTGTAGTTCCGGCGGGCAATAAAATACTCCACAATAATATCGAATTTGCTGGCGTGGGAGAAAGCAAAGCCTGCTTTCCCCAGCATCTCCCGGGCCTCCTCCAAGGGCAGCTCCAGGGCTACAGCGAAGGCCATGGCGGTGGGCTTGGAGGGTTTATAGTGGATATCAGAGCGGATCTTGGAGAACAGCTTGCGGTCGATGTTGGCCCTTTTGTAACACTGTGCGTCAGTCATGCCCCGCTCGTCGATCTTCCGCAGCAGCATCTGAGAAAAGCTCTCATCCAGTTTGCTGAGGGCCTCGTCCAGACCGGAGGGCGCCATGGTACAGGGGGCAGGCATACACTCCGATTCCTCCATGGGCATGGAGGCCATAGCCATCCGGCGGCGTTGAGTCTCCCGGCTGTCGGTGTGGGCATCCACATAGCGGTCATCGATGTAAGTGGCAATTTCGGCAAAGAACTTTCCGCCGATGGTATAGGCAGTCCGGTCGAAGATCACCAGGTACACCGTCATGTCGTAGGCCAGAAGGAAGTCTCCGATGGTATCCACCGCCACCTTCAGGGTCTGATCCTTAGGGTAGCCATACACCCCGGAGGAGATCAGGGGGAACGCAACGGTTTCACAGTGATTACCCAAAGCCAGTTCCAGAGAGGAGCGGTAGGCTGATACCAGCAGTTCCCGCTCTCCGTGACTGCCGCCCCGCCAGATGGGACCCACGGTGTGGATCACAAACTTTGCCGGCAGGCGATATCCCTTTGTGATCTTGGCCTGCCCGGTTTTACAGCCGCCCAGGGTGCGGCACTCGGCCAGCAGCTCCGGCCCGGCGGCACGGTGGATGGCGCCGTCCACACCTCCGCCGCCCAGCAGGCTCTCGTTGGCGGCGTTGACGATGGCGTCCACCTTCATGGTGGTGATATCATTTCGCACGATATGCAGGGGCATGACGGCACCTCCTCACTTGATAGGGTCATCATACCATAAGCGGGGCTGACTGACAATCTCATGGAGTATTGAGACAATTTTGTACGGAAAGTTGTCCATGCCATGAATTTGAGTGCGATCTGTTTTATCACCGTTTTTTGTGATATAGTAGCAATATCAAGGAATCCTAAGAACCACCCATTCTATGATTGGGGAGGCAATTATGGCCAGATTGATAAAAGGTGGAAATGATTTAGCCACATTGAATCCTGCTTTAGCGAAAGAGTGGCACCCAACAGAAAATGGAAATCTAAAACCGGAGGATGTTACACCTGGATCAGGCAAAGAAGTTTGGTGGCTGTGCCCAGAGGGACACCCCTATCTAATGGTTGTCAATCAACGTGCAAAAAGAGGCTACGGCTGTCCGTATTGCTCTGGTCATCGGGCACTCAAGGGCGTGAACGATTTGGCCACGACACACCCCCACTTGGCGAAAGAATGGAACTATGAACAAAACAGCAATTTGACGCCGCACGATGTCACTGCCGGCAGCAGGAAAAAGGTATGGTGGCTGTGTGAAAAAGGACACGCCTATGAGCAACTTATTATCAAACGTTCCAGCCGTGGATATTCCTGCCCGTATTGTTCAGGGCACAAAGTATTAAGAGGATTTAATGATCTTGCTACTGTAAATCCACGCTTGGCCAAAGAATGGCATCCCTCTGAAAATGGCGATTTAACTCCGTTTGATGTAACTGCCGGAAGCGGAAAACGGGTATGGTGGCTTTGTCCATTGGGACATGCGTACCAGGCTACGATTCACGATAGAAACAGCGATGACACCCAATGTCCCAGTTGTAATGCAAAAAGTCAGACTTCTTTTCCTGAACAGGCCATCCTTTTTTATGTGAAAAAACTTTATCCTGACGCAATCAGCAGATATAAAGAAATATTTGAGCGCTCCATGGAACTGGATATCTATGTTCCCTCCATTCGTTTGGGAATCGAGTTTGACGGAGCCAACTGGCATAACTCTGCCGCGCAGCACACGAGGGAGAAAAAGAAATATAACATTTGCAAGGCTCATCAAATCACTCTTATCAGAGTGAAAGAGAATGTGGAATCACGGTGGAGCGATGTAGCGGATGCGGTTTATTACATCCCAAAGGTACGGACATACACCAAGTTAGAAGAGACGATCAATGCAATACTGGATGCGATTGACCGGAACTCAAACATGTGGACAAGAAAAAATCCTTCGTATTTTCACAGCGCGGTCAGAGCCAATTTGGAACGGGATAGAGCGGATATTCTCAGCTATCTAAGCGAAGTCAAGGACTCCCTGGCAGAGACCCGCCCTGATGTTGTCAAATGTTGGGATTATTCCAAAAACGGAAATCTGTCCCCCAATATGTTTACGGTCAGTTCCAATCAAATTGTACATTGGAAATGTCCGGACTGTGGTCACGAGTGGCAGTGTAGCATCAACAGCATGACCCAGCCTGGGAGATATGGCTGTGCGGAGTGCTCCAAGAGCAGACGAAGTGTTTCTTTCACGAAACAGGTCGTAAAGCGAGTGGGTTCACTTGCTGAAACCATGCCTGAGTTAGCAAAAGAATGGCACCCTACAAGAAACGGAACACTGTCCCCGAATGATATTTCGGCGGGGCGATTTCAGGCAGTCTGGTGGCTATGCCCCCGATGTGGGCACGCGTGGGAAGCCAGTCCCAACAACCGAAAGAAAGGTTCTGGTTGTCCATGCTGCAGCGGGCGCGTTCCAAAAAGTGGTGTAAATGATTTGGCAACCTTACATCCGGAATTACTGAAAGAGTGGGATTATCAAAAAAATACAGATTTGGATCCGAGCAAACTGCTCCCCGGAAGTGGGAAAAAGGCGCGGTGGAAATGTTCTCAGTGTGGGCACGAATGGGAAACAAGCATTGCCAACCGCACAAAAGGACATGGTTGCCCTAAATGTTCCAGGCGCAAAAAATGACTCCCCAATCTAAACCAGTTGCCGCTTTAGATAAAACGAGGTCTGTACTATATTTTGGTACAGACCTCGTTCCCTATTTCACGCCCCAGGCGTGACCATCTTCCGGATCATCTCGTAGTGCTTGGCCACCGTATGCCGGGTCACATTAGCTCCCTTGGCGATGGTGCTGTAATTTATCTCGTCGGGGTAAATTTTCATGTACTCCCAGATCTGCCGCTGCTTCTTGGTGAGTTTCTCAGGTGATGGGATCCCTCGCATCCGGTCCTGGATGGCCTTCCGCTCGGCGTTCAGCTGCTGGATGAGCACCTTCAGCTTCTCCTCACACCCTTCACGGGTATGAGCATAGACGCATTTGGAGTGCTTGGTGCCGTCCGGCCAGGTTGGCGAGTAGCGTCCCTCAAAGAGATCGTCGTTGATCTGGGTGATGCAGCCAGTTCCCGGCTTGCGGGTGCGCCGCATGACCGGCTGGAAGTCGGTAAGCGGATTTTGAGCTTCCTCAGAAGAGTCTTCTGCCACTTCGTTGCCCAGGCCTCGGTCGATTTTGGCAGCGGCCTCACTCAGCATGTCGCCGGTGATGTGGGTGTAGATGTCCAGTGTGGTAGCCGCCGACACATGGCCCAGCATGGCGGAGAGGGTCTTGATGTCCATGCCGTTCTCCAGCGCCATGGTGGCAAAGGTATGACGCAGATCGTGAAATCTGATTTGCTTGCACTCGGCCCGCTCCAGAATGATATGGAGCCGACGGAGCATGGAGCCGGGTGTGAGCGGCATATCCAAATTCTTCGGAGAGGGGAACAGCCACCGGGACTTTGCCGTCTTTCGGTATTCCCGGAACACCTCCACCACGGCAGGCGGCAACACCAATTTGCGGATAGAGGCCTTGGTCTTGGGAACGCTCAGCTGCATCTTTCCATTTACCTCATAGACCTGTTTGGTCACGGACAACGTTCCGGCATCCAGATCCAGGTCGGACCATTGTAGAGCCAGCAGTTCGCCCCGGCGAAGGCCAGTGGATAAGTCCAGCAGGAACAGTTCGAAGTAGCCATCCGCCTTGGCCTGAATGAGAAATCGCTGGAGTTCCTGGCGTGACAGCACCTGCATCTCCGGGCTCCGCTTGGGCGGCAGCTTACAGCCTACCGCAGGATTGGTCCGGATCAGGTTCTCCTGCACCGCCTGATCCAGTGCTGCCCGACATTTGGCGTGACACATTCGAACCATCCGATCGGACAGCCCCTTCCCAAATTGTTCTGTGCGAACGAGCCGCCCCTCCTTTTTCAGGTGGGCGTAGAATTGCTGGAGGTCCTTCTGGGTCAACTGGCACAGCGGGATCTTGCCCAGCTGCGGGATGATATGCTGATAGATGGTACTCTCATAAGTGTTCTGCGTGGCGGGTCGGAGACCGGACTTGATGTAAGTCTGATACCAAAAGTCCATCCATTCACCGAAGGGCATATCGGCGCAGATCTTTTCGGACTTGGTGCTGCCCACTGTCTCCATCAGCTTGGTCAACTTTTCCTGGCACTCGTGCTTGGTCTTGGCCAGCACATTTTTCGTTTTTGGAAGGCCCTTGTCGTCATAGCCCACCACGGCCCGGCCTTCCCAGCGGCCGTCTTTACGCTGCCTTATGGTGCCGGTTCCGCTTTTTCGTTTCCTTGCCATGGGTTCAACTCCTCTCCCAATAGATTTTTCAGAAAGCCGCCAACTACATCGCTGGCGGCTCTCTGCATATCCGGCGTCACATGAGTGTAGGTATCAAGCGTGAACGATGCGTTAGTGTGTCCCAGGATGCCGGAGAGAGTCTTGGCATCTACACCGCTGGCCAGGGCGTGGGTGGCGAAGGTGTGGCGTAAATCATGGAACCTGATGTGAGGCAGTCCTGCCTCTTTCAGCAGCACCTTCATCCAGTAGTAGGCGGCACTGGGTCGCACCGGTTTCTCCGGAGCCAGTGGTTCCGGGAATATCCACTGACTGATGGCGTGCTTTTTCCTCTCCTTTAATCGCTGGACAGTACTGGGGGGCAGACGGATGGTGCGTCTGCCCCTCTCAGTCTTGGTCTCGCCGATCTCCATTTCACCCCGCTTAGGTACATTCACCGAGCGGAGAATTTTCAGCGTCCCTGCGTTTTCATCGAAGTCTCTCCACATGAGACCGCAGATCTCACCTCGACGAAGGCCGGTGGTCAACTCCGTGTAGAAGAAGTCCCGCCAGATTTCGTTCTTGTCCACTGCCGCCAGGAAAGCATCCATCTGCTCTCGGTCGAGAACCTGCTTTGGTTTGTAGTTGCTTTTGGGCAGCTTGACGCCGTCCGTTGGATTATAGGGGACGATGTGATCCCGTTCCGCATCCTTGAGGCAGCGGTGGAGCATGGCGTGGATGCGGAGCACCATGCTGTCCGACAGTTCGTGCCCATACTCCGGGTGGTCGTGGACACGGCCCTCTTTCTTCAGCTTCCGGTACAGCTTTTGAATGTCCAACCGTGTGACCCGGGAGACAATCTTGCCGCCCAAGTAGGGTTTCACATAGCACCGGATGTACTGCTCATAGCTGCGCAGAGTGTTAGGCCGCAGGGTAACGGCACCGTACTCCTCCATCCAGCGATCCAGCCACTCGCCCAGAGTCATGCGGCTGTCCTCGGTAAGCTGTGCGTCCTGATAGATATCTATGTCACGGTGAAGCTTAGCCAGCAGTTCTTTTTGAGTTTTGGCCAGCACATATCGGAAGATGGGTTCGCCGTTTTCCTTGTGGCCCACTACGATGCGGCCCTCCCAGCGGCCATCCTCCCGTTTGCGTACCATGCCATCTCCTGATGGTCGTCTTTTTGCCATGTTGTTTCACCTCCAGTATTTCAGTTTCGTTTGTCGTGCGGTTACTGTGCAGACTATTTCACAGGAGGATACCTGTAAGACTCTGCCACGCACTGGTAGAGCACAGCGCCGCAGCGGCGGCAGATCAGATACCGCAGTCGGTTGCCCAGCATTCCGTGTTTCTTGAATGTGACCAGCGCTTCGCCGTGCTGCCAGCCAAGGCCGATATCCTCGCATCCACAGTACTGGCACCGCTGAATGGGAAGTCGATTTGTCATTTCGATCGCTCCTCCTGTTTCATTCTGTGGCAGACTCGCTCCGTCTCTTCCTCATCGAAGGAGTACAGCCCGTCCGCCTCCAACTCCTTGCTCAGTCCCCAGGCCAGTTTGAACCCGGCGGTGAAGCTGGCCAGAGAGATTTCTTCTTTCAGCAGATTCTGCGAGTCCACCAGATGCATGAGCCTGCGGCGCTGCATCTTGTCCAGGCAGTCCCGCACTTCCTGACGGGTATTCTCGATGTCCTCTTCCAACTCTGACACATTCGGTTCCCGGAAGAACCTCTGGTGCAGTGCTCTCATGTAGTCGTTCATTGCGCATCGCCTCCTTATCAGCAACACACAATACCCGAACCTCTTTACAATATCCAGCCCTTATTTGAAACTTTTTGAGAAAGATTTCTGGGCTGTGAAGAGGTTTTTATCTTTGTTTGGGCATGTCAGATTTTAATACGCCTACATCCCGCCCATGGTCATGCCACCCATGTTCTGCTCCTCCTCATGATCATCCGGCTTGTGGCCCAGGGCGATCTTCTTCTGACGGATCTTCTGGAGCAGTTTACGGTCTGTTCTGTGACTGCCCGGCGGGCAGGGCGGAATGGAGTTGTCCTGAAAGATCCGGCCCATGTGGTGGAGCAGTTTGGTGGCAGAGAGGAGCACATTAGGACTGTGGTTGTCATTGAAGTGGTCCAGGAAGAACTGGGCGTACTCGTTTCCCTGTGATGCGGACGCCCAGAACCAGCGGTACGACTGCTCTTGATCCCGAGCCACATCCTCTCCGGTGAGATACAGCTTGCCCAGGGTGTACTGAGCATACTGGTTACCCTCTTGAGCGGCATCGGTCAGATACTCTACCGCCTTGGCTATATTCTTCGGGACATCCGTTCCATCCAGATACAGTTTCCCCAGCCGGTAGGCGGCATAGGAATTGCCTTGTGCCGCCGCTCTCTCATACCAGGACACCGCTTCCTCCATCCTCTTTTGACTTTGCAGCAGTTTACCAAGAGCGTACTGTGAGAAGTCATGGCCGGCTTCGGCGGCACGGCGGAACCACAGCTCCGCTTGTTCGTCGTCCGGCAGCACACCCATACCATCCCGCCAGCATTTTCCTAACTGATGTGCTGCCACGGAAAAACCTGCGTCCCAGAGCTTCTTCAGTACTTGCACCTGTTCCGCTTTTTCTTCCTCTGTGTTTTCATAGACTGAAAGGATTTCTTTTGCGTTCTGATACACTTCCACCATCTCCCACCGGGATGACCAGGCGTGAAGCACGGCGTTCTGATCTTCATCCACCTCATCGTTCATCTGCGTATCCTCAAAGGTGAACACACCCAGCTGGAAATTGTCCGCTTCCCGGATGACCATATTTTTGATGGCCTTGAACTCCTGCTGCTGGGACAATGGTTTGTGTTCTCTTGGCGTGTCTTTGTAGTACCGCTCCAGTTCATCCCGCATTCGGTTCCAGTGGTCATAGCACTCCGCCACTTGCGGGAGCTTGCCCAGCTCATCCACGATGGCATCCACCTGCGCCTTTACTGGCTTCTTCAGATAGCCGTACACCTTTTTACCTTTGACCTCTGCCATCATTTCGGCCAGCGTTTCCATCTGCCCGGCGATAATAGGACTGTCACAGAGACCGGACTTCATCTCCCGGATGAGACGAACCATGGCTTCCATTGCCGCGTCTCGCACCTGCTGATAGGACAGATCCTTCTCTTGATAGAGGGACAACAGCTCGTCCTGGAAGATATCGTTGGACAGTTGGGAGCGCATCTGCTCGATGCCTTTCTCTGTCAGATAGCCCTGCTTGGGATTAGCACACCAGGCCATCATGTGGATGTGCGGGTGGTGCTTTTCATCGTGGAAGGCGGCGCACCAACGAAAGCTGCTGGGCGGAATTTTCATCGCTGTCGCCAGTTCTGTCTGATGGGCCAGCAGCAATCTGCGCCAGCTCTCACCGTTTTCGTAGCCCAGCCGTGCGGCATCCTCCCGTTTCAGAGAGTAGATGAAGGTCCACACCGGACCGGCGTGTGCGTTGATCTCCTCCATGGTTCGCTCCAGATCAGCAGCACCGTCCGCAGAGAACAGACCGTGAGAGCGGGGACGCTCCGCAATGTACTCCAGGTAACCACCGCCTGCCATGGCTTCCATCAGTTCCACACCATCTCGGGTGGCGATGTACTCAGCGTAGTGTCCGCCGCCGCTTCCCGGCTTGATGTAGCCGGACTTTTGAATGAGACCTTTCATTCTTCAATCCTCTTCTGAAACCGAAACGCATCCTGGAAATCAATTTCCCCGTTGGTCTCTTTTACATTTTTCACGCAGCGCACCCGAAGTTTTTGCAGTGTATCCAGGCTAACATTGATATCGCTGGCAAACAGATTTGCCATCAAATCCTGGTCCACTGCTTGCTTGAAGAGCAGATGCCCCATGCGTTTTCCAAAGGCACCCAGCTTTCCCTCCAGCACATCCGAGAGGATACGAGGCAGATATTCCTCCGCGTGTTCCGTGTCCAGGTAGCCGGAATAGAACTGGATCGCCTTTTCGATGTACTCGTTTTTGGTGGAGCAGTTGTCCGCCTGGTAGTGATGTTCCACATTGGACCAGGCCGATTCGCTCAGCCACACCGAGTGTTTCTTCTTCAACTCTTTCATCGCCAAAATCGCCTCCTTTTCTCAGCAGCGCCGCCTGAAATCCCACAACGGCGGGGATTCAGGCGCTTTTTTACAAGAACAGCGCCAATCTCAAAGCCTACTGGTCGAAACAGCGCCAACTTCAAATCCCCGAAACCGCCCGCACTGCGGGTGGATGTGACTGCCCGGGCGCACAAAAGCGCCAGGGCTTTCTCCTGCTCTTCGTCCCCCCGCGGCCTCCGTCCCAAAGCCTGGCCCGAAATCGGGCCAAATCCGCTCCAAATCCCTCGATGGGGCAGGGACTCTGCCCTGCCCGCAAGGAGGGCACACAGCGCCTCACAGGCCGCTGCAAAGGGGGATTCCTCTGCCGCAGGGGACGGCGCACTGCGGCTGGAAAATCCGGAAGTATTCCGCCGGGCCGGACACCAGATGCTGGCGCATCATCTCGCCGCATTGAAACAACCGGAATGCGGTGACTTGATTGCAGAATTCAAATTCCGCACAGCGCTCTTTCGCAAATGCTCTCTGCTCATCCGTGAGGTTGCCGCAGTTCTCATCGCAGAGGAACAGTGCCACGGCATCTTCGTCGATGGGCTCATTATGACTGGCGTTCCACTTGCTGATGATGTACTTTCGCTTGTCCGCCATAGCCATGGCGCACAGGTTGGGGTCTTCTTGAATGATGCGGCTCAGTTCCTGCATCAGCATCCGGATGCACACTCCTTTCTCTCCAGCGCGGCCAGGCGCTGCTTTGCCTTGTGCTGTTCCAGTGCCAGGTCGGCCATATCCATCTGCCGCTCATAGTACTGATCGATGGCCAACTGGATAGGTAGGATATGATAGAGCAGACGGCCGTTGCGCTTGCGACCATCTTTGGTGGTAACGGTCGTGCGCTCGGTGCGGATGAGCGACCGCTCCTCCAGTTCCGCCACATACTTGCGTACCGTGGTCACGCACATGCCCACGCCCTCGCCGATCTCCCGGTAGCTGAGTAGGCACTGATAGGTCTTGCGATCCTCCCGACGAAGCAGGAAACTGTACACCGAGATCGCGCCGCGGGACAGCCCCAGATCGTAGATCTCGTTGGGCAGAGGGAAATAGTTTTTGATGGGATCCCGCTTGGTCCAGCTCTGCTTTCTCATTTCGCACCTCCAGACTGTTCCTCCGCCCACTGAATGAACTTTTCTTTCGGTACCACCATGCGGCTACCCACACGGAGTGTCGGGAAACCGGGTTCGTGCATTACCTCGTAGGCGGTAGAGATGGACACGCCCAGCACCTGTGCCACCAGTTTTGCGTTGAGGAACAGCGGCAGGTCGCCGTAGCTTTTACAGACTGACATCTTCATTTCAATACCTCCGATCATTTTCAAGTGCAGAGAAAAATTGTTCTTGCGTTTCGGAGGTCTCTCTGATAAACTGAACACAGATTGGGCTGTGTTTTCCGAAACGCAGCGGGCCGTTGAACTGTTGCAGCAGTTCAGCGGTCTTTTTTTACGGTGACTGTCTTTTGCCTGTGTCTGGCCATCACCATACCCGTTCCTGCCCTGCGGCCTTGTTTGACACGCACGGCGTTTGCTTCCCCTTGGTATGCTCGGCTGCTTCGCCCACAACAGCGTCATGGCAATACTTCTCCAGGGAGTATCATCTCTGGTGATGGGTATTCTGTTTTCAAGGTGCAGTACCAGGAGGACAAGGAAAGTTTTCATTGACAAATTGCCTTCCCGATGTTAGACTAATAATAACTTTAATTAGACAGTCATCGCTGCGAGTGTATCTTAACACACCAAAATACGTTTGTCAAGTCTATTGAAACTCTAATTTAGCATTAGTCTATTTTTGAGGAGCCGACTATGTGGTATGTGAAAATGTATTTCTCTGAAAAGCGGGAGTTTTTTCAGTGTGACGCCTCTGGCATACAGGGAGTACCGTCCGTTGATCGGGAGCTTCCATTCCTGGAGAGCCTGCTCACCTTTCTGGAGATGGATTGTAGGGAACTGACACCTGCTCTCCAGCGGATTGCAGATCGTTGGAGTCGGCTGATTGCAGAGTTTGACCGGGATGCCGGCACAGAGGCCATGGTGGAACTGGGCCAGCTGAAAAGTCGGCATATCTATCTGGAGCTTCTGTATGTGCGTTGGTATGACCGTTTCTCCAGAATTGGGATCTATGGTGACCGGGGCAGCGCGGAGGATGAGCAGATGTTGGCGGAACTGCGGGATCTCCCGGAGCAGCTTCTCCTCTATCAGAAGCAGGTGCAGCGATTCTTTGATTTGGTTCTGGATGTGGACAGCGCAGGGCGCGACCCACAGCAGCAGGCGGCTAAGAATTATCTTCACGATAGTCCGAGGGATCCCAGCCTGTTTCGCTTCCGCCCCATTCCGCTCAGCTTTGAGCCGGTGGAGCCGGGGCGGTGTTCGCCGGTTTTGTACTCCGCCAGCATTCTGGACATGATCGACTACTCTCTGCGCAGTTGTGTGGAGAGGGGTATTACGGTGCGGCGCTGCAAGAACTGCGGCCGCTACTTCCCCCAGACCGGACGGGTCAGCGCGGAGTACTGTGAGCGTCCGGTGCCCAGAGGGCAGCAGACCTGCCGTGAGGCTGGAGCCTTCCAGCAGTGGACAAAGAAGCAGTCTGACGATCCGGTATTCAAAGCCTACCGTAAGGAATATAAGAAACGGTTTGCCTGGATCAAAGCCGGGCGCATTTCCGATACGGATTTCTACGCCTGGAGTGAGCAGGCCAGAGAGATGAAAAAGAAATGTGACCGCGATGTCATCACCCTGGAGGAATATGTGGAGTGGCTGAAGAACTCCTGAACCACGGGCAAAAAAAGAATGCGGGACCAGCTTGCCGAAAGCCGGTCCCGTATTCTTTGTATAGGCGATGTAGATTTTGTACTACTTACATTAAGTAGATATTTTCACGATCAAAGCAAATTTGATCTGTGTGATTAAAAATCCGTATGACATCTTCCAGCCGGTCAACAAAGACGCCCGTTTGGGGGTTGCTGATTTCAGCAAACTCTTTGATGGATTGGGCCTGCATACTATGAGCGCTTTTTTCCATACGTGAACCCTGATCGACCAAGAATTCGTCCACTGGTCCCTCTTTAATGCCAGGAATATTGCCGATCAATGTGCCCACCGCTTTGCCTGCAGTGCCAATACCAGCCAGAAAATTTTTCTCTATTGATGAGCTACTTAGGTTTTCCAGGTATACAGAGCACTTGGCAAAGAGGTCTCGGTAGGCCTCGGACATCTGACGGATCTCATCTTTGATGCCAGAGACATATTCCTCGTTGAAGTTACCGCCCAGCATAACCTCCATTAAAGAGGACATGGAGAACGTGTAGAGAGAAAGCCGGTAGTACTTGAACTTCTTCAGTAAATCTTGTAGTGCAGATTTTACCTGCGCATGGGCAACAATCAGCTTTTTCCCTCTCACAATATCGTTGACCTTTTTCTCATAGCTCAGCATGTTCTTTCGTGCTGTGCGCTGGATATCCAGAACCATCTTGTGGTTGCTGGCGACAAAATGTTCATTATCCCAGTTCAGCTTGTACTTGGAAGCAATGCTGAAAATGGTTTCCACATCTGCTTCTATTTCAGATTCTTTTTCGATTTCCAGAAAAGATAGGATCTGTTTCTGCATCTCAGTAATTTCGCCAAGCTGTTGCTCGATGGAGAATAAGGCTACGGCCATCATCATAGTTGCTGGATTGATGGCAGCGACTGACTTAGATGTTGCGGTCAGGGGGCCGGCAGACTGAAGTTGGGCAAGCTTTGAACCACCATCTGCGGTTTTTAAAGCGCCCCAGGAGTTCCCGTTCTTAGCAATCTTTAAGGTGTCTCCCACGGCTTGATTGGCTACGCGATACAAGCCTGAGGTATCAAAACTAATCGTCTGTGTTACCGTGTTGAGAGCAGGGGCCAGTGAGGCCACCCCGGCCCCTAATGTGGTCAGTTGTGCAATGGGGACACTCAGCGTGGTTGCTTTGGTCAGTTCCGCACGAGCATCAGCCAGGAGATTACCGGTGAGTTTGAAAAGATTGTTATCACCAACTGAAATTTCTCCAGGAGCATCGAAATTCATGATTTCATCCACACAGCTCTCCCCTTTGTTTTTAGCGTTGTATCGTTACATATAAATTTCTAAGTCAGGAACTTTCTCTCAAACTAACGTGCGGCATATTATACCAGATGACAGGATCGTGGACAACCAAGATCATCCAATCATATACTCAGAGGAGGCTGGATGTTTTTTCGCACATTCGTTTTCGTCCTACAACCGTAGCCGTCAAGCTCGGCGGGAGATTAATGAAACTCTCAGACCTGGATTCAGCGGGGCAAGGAGTGAGCAGATACATTGTGCCGTTCACTCCTGTCATTTGACTGATTTTCAATTTTTGGGTGGTACCTCACGACTCCGTCTCATAAGGCCAGGTGTTGATGCCGCCGAACTCATAGATGTTGGTGTAGCCCAAATCAGCCAACTTAGAGGATGCGGTCTTACTTCGGTTTCCGCTCCGGCAGTAGACCAGCACCGAGGAGTCCTTCTCCGGGATCACCTCGGCGGCAGTATCTTCGCCAATGGTGCCCACCGGCAGCAGTACGGCACCGGGGATGTGGCCGCCGTCGTACTCGTCCTGCTCCCGCACGTCCAGGATGATGACCTCCTGGTTGTCCATCATCTCCTTGGCCTCTTCCTGGGTGATCTGCCGGTAGGCGCCGTCGGCGGCATTCCCGCCGCAACCGGTCAGCAGCAGGAGGAAGAGCAGCAGAGGTAAAATTCGTTTCATTTGAGTTCCTCCAGAAGTCCGGCGGCAAAGGCTTTGTGGCCCTGCTCCGTGAAGTGTACGCCGTCATAGGCCAGTGGGATATTCCATTTCCCAGCGTCGGCAAAACGAATACCCATTCGTTCCGCAAGGATCTGACAGAGCCGGGCAAAGGTGCGGGAATCATCAACGAGCTTCGCACTGGGCACCCATGCTCCCAGAGTAACCGGTGGCGGTGCGATCAGCAGCATCTTGTTCCGACCCAGGGAAACGCCGGAGAGAAACTGCTCCAGCCGCTCGGCGGCCTGCTCCGGGCTTCGCCCCTGGAGTAGATCGTTGGTTCCCAACATGACGATCAGCAGATCTGTGTCAGCAGGGAAGGCGGGAGCTACAGATGGGATCTCCTGGCCATTCTGGCCCATGTTATAGACTGTCCATCCGGTCTCTGTAGCCAGAATATCCACCCATCGGCTGTCCGCGTCATAGCGCCCACCGAAATAGCATCGGGGGTCATAGCCGTAGGTGTTGGAGTCGCCAAAGCAGATGACATTCATCTTATGTTTCCTCTTCTCTTGGTAATAGCTCAGTTTTGTCAGCTGTTAGAAACTGCTGACCGAAGTGTCTGTTCTATGCGCTCCTCCTCTCCACTTCCATCTGTCCGAAGCCGAAGCAGCGGAATCCCACACTGTTCAAAAATCCGGTTTTTCTTTTCATCTCTGTTTGCCTGGACACTCCCCGCGGCATGAAAGGTGGCACCATCCACTTCTGCTGCCAGCAGAGGTGATTTGTCCATCCAGCGGAACAAGAGAAAGTCTATGTGGGTCAAAGGATTTCGGGCGTATGTGGTCTCCTCTTCCGTCAACATGGAGTAGTCTTTCACCAGATTGACCAGGGCCACATAGGCTGCACAGTCGACAAAAGAAAACTCTGCTTTTTGAAGAATATTCTGGATCACAGCATAGGCAAGGTATTCTTCTCCCAATCCCGGAATTTGTGAACAGTAGCCACTTCCAGATCCTGCCCCAGCTGTGTTTGGATTGCCGTCACCTGATCCCGGTACGGCGTGATGATGCCGATACTCCCATACCCCTGTCTCTCCAGACTGGGAAGGACCTCTTGCCGAATCACATCGATCTGCCTCTGATTCAGGTGACCGCGGGCGTGGTTGCCGAGCGCTGTCCGGTACATGGTTAAGACATCCGGCTCTTCATGGTCTTCTGTCATGACAATAAGCTTCCCACCATAGAATTTCTGATTGTAGAAATTGATGATCTTGTGATGACAGCGGTAGTGTTCCCGCAAGAGAACGGCGGGAGCCTCCGGCCATGCGGCAATGGCGAAGGAGAGCAGACTATGGGCAGAGAAATGGTAAGTCTCCAGGAGAGCATACCGTCCCCAGATTTCCTCGCTTTTCTGGATGCTCTGGCTGTCCAGCACATTGGGGAGTTGCTAAAGGTCTCCCACAACAATGATGTTTTGGGCACTGGAAAAGGACAGAACAGCGGAGGTCAATCAACCTGGGAGACCCCATTCACGTTGAGTCACATAGGTTATCAATACGCAAAAACAGTCTCTTCATTATGAATTAAATACTTTTTCAGATCTATTCCTTTTATCATCGATATGTTATCAATCATGTCTTGAAGTATATTTTTTAATTGCTTTGCGTTTTTAAATTCACCTGAAAATGGGGCATCTGTTTCAATTAAAATTCTGTTAGGAGGGATTTTATGAATTAGATTAATCCCTGACTTAGTTTTAAGCATTTTAGGATTAATTGAGAAAAAGCAGCCTAAATTGATTGCATCTTCCATCTGAACTGGAGTTCCAGTAAACCAATGTAATATATATGTGTTTTTCTTGCCATGTCTTAACTTGTTAAGAATTTCTAATACAGTTGCGGCGGACTTCAGCGAGTGAATTGATACGATTTTATTGCCATATTGTTCACAAAGAAGTAATATTTTCTCAAAAGTTTTTATCTGTTGCATTTTTGTAGCAATATAATCCTTGCTGAAATCAAGTCCGACTTCACCAATGTAATGACATTGCTGTACTAATAACTCAAATAGCTCCCAATCATCATAACCGCTTCCAACAAGCTGCGGATGCAATCCTAATGCAACATGAACATTCTTTACGCCACTAAATAGTTCTACTTCTTTTAAATATGCTCTCGGAGTAGTACCAACTGATAATATCCCGATATCTTCTTTTGCAAGAGATTGAACAATGGATGTCATATTATCCATTAAATCCAAATGGCAATGTGAATCATAAATCATGGTGACGCTCCTCGTGATTCAGCCCGTCCTGAATGAATGCATCCACTTCTAATAGACCCCGTCTATATGTTGACGCAAGCTCAGATAAGTAGTCTTCGTCTTGAGGCAGTGGGCCGGATTTATGAATTGAAATTCTCTCTATATCAGGATGTTTTTTGATATGTTCTATTGCATACTGAAATGATCTCAACTGAACTCCAATACCAGATGCATTACTGCTTTGCATGTGATGAAGAGATGTTTCGGTATAGACCGTACTATCTCTACCAAAAGCTTTATGCATTGCAGCTCTCCTTATAAGACAAGGAACGCAGTAACCACAATGCTGAGGACTTAGTCCTTTCCAACGAGCTTTTCCTGGAGAAGAACACGAAAAGGATAATCCCATGGTTTCAAACAATATATCTTTGTTTAAGCACTCATTGGCCATTTCACCTTTTGTTTTATTCCAGTATGGATTATAAACTGATAGTTCCATGCCTAAATTCTTAAGTAGATTGTTCCACAGGCTTAAATAAAATGGATGTGTTGTTCTTGTGCTGAATGAACCGACTCTGGTTATTTCAAGAGGGATGTTTAATGCAATGAGTCCATTTTCTGGAATCATTAGCTCTTTAATATTCTTTGTGCCTGTAATTGAAAAAAGGGCAAACCCAATAAACAAAAAGGAGCGACTTCTGGTATTAGCATCATTTCCGCCTTCTGGAATATAATCGTCTGGAAAGCTCATCCATAAATCAATCAAGGTGTGCTCAATTTCGGGATACTTTGCATTTAGAACATTAAGAATGTTAGTCTGTGCATTTTTTGTTAGTCCCTCTCCTGCATGCCCAAACAGTAGTGTATTTTCTTTCTGCTCCATAAGATTTATTGTACTAATAAGACTGTCCATTCCACCAGAAAATAAGGATGCTCTACTATATAATGTAGTTTTTTCTTCAGCTTTCTCATTCAGTTCAAACGGCCAATTTCGTTCCACAAACTCAATGCCCCACAAATCTCCCGTAAGAAATTTTAACATTCGTTCTACAGTTTTTACCTGTTTATTCCATAAATCAACATTTGACACTGGAAGTTGAATTACAATTTCTCTTGTCCATGAATCCTGACCATGAATGAGCCTCTTTATTCTCGTATCCGCCAAATAGACCATAGTTGCCAGAGTAATAATATCGAAACCAAGCTCTGAAGGAAATATGTTATGGCTACGCAGCAGGGTTTTTACATGTTCAAGGCCATAATTCAGTTTCCCATGTGAGAGCATAGGAATATCCACAACAATAGTATCTTCGGTTTTACGGAATTTAAGCGATTGAATGTCATAGTCTGCTTTTAAATAATACTTGCTCATTCATTATCACCTGCCCTGGCCATGATCTCAAAGGCTGTTCGATATACTTCATCTACAATATCTATAGACTGGTGTTGTGACAGATTATTTACATCGACCTTTAGATCTGAAACAGCATCTGAAATTGCTCCTGTTACGAATTCTTTGATTTGTACAACCAACTTCTCTGCTACATCTATATCATCCGGAAGCATAATAATCTTATTACCGATATCATTCAATATTCGTCCACAAATAACATTGACCATACTTTTTTGAACAATAAGTAACATTTGTCCTGATGTCAATTCTTCAAATGGAATTGATGCTATTTCAGGCGACTCTTCAATCGCTGTAATATATGCATTTCTGGCGATTCCTTCGTCTTGGGGTCCTCCATCCGGACAAACAAAATCAGCTATGGCAAGCAAGGCGTCCGTTGCATTTTTCTTGGAAAGATTTTCAAGAGAAAGAAATCGTTCAACAGCTTGAGCACCACCGGAGGCGAAAATACCAGTGACATTCAACAATCTTGCACTACTATTCCTTGCTGCACCCAAGCGTTGAGCGGCATTTCGGCTTCCACCCATGGAATTTCGCACATAATTAGCTATGCTTTTCCTTGCCATACCGGTATCTCTTCCGGCAGAATTTATATATCGTGTAAATTCTCCCCTCGGTTGAGTAAAGCGATTTGGTTCTCCGACTGGTACCGGATAAGTTTCATCCTTCTCTGCATCCTGTTGCGTTTCAACATCTGGCTGATCTAACCATGATGGCACTAACGGAGTGTTGCCTTTTTGACCGATATTATGAGATGATGTGCCCAATTACATCTTTCCTCCTTACGGCTTTTAATGTTCCTTGAACTATAGGATTTCCATCAGTTTTCAACTCTTCAAAGTATTTATCTATGATACTATGTTCGCTACAGTCGCTCGGAATTGCTTTATTCCAACCGTTAGTTACCCAGACACCCACTTGTGTCTTGGGTAATCCCGCTATAAAATCTGCCAATTGCCTACGAAGAGAATTTTTCTGCTGTACAAGTATCCTAAGTCCATCTATTCCATCCGGTTTGTTCTCAAAGTTGCCTTTCTCCATGATTCTCTGCGCAATAATACCAAAAACTTGTTCTGATTGTTGCTCAGTGAGTCCTTTTAATTTATCAATATATTGAGTAACAACCATCTCTGATTTCAACAATATATCGACAATCTCCGAAAGATCACTGGATTCAGCTCGACCCGCAAAATAATCTATTTTTTCTTTACACGCATAATAGTAAGGACGCAGATCTACATCCATAATATCTGGTTCCAATAAAATCCAATCTTTTATTTCTTTGGGATCAAACCAATTTTCATTATGTGATGAAACATCCGCTTTTTTCGTTACAGTTTCATCAGGTTCATTTTCAATACTATCTTTTACAGTTTTTGCATCTTTCCAAACACCATCACTTGTAAGGTGAGCCGGTAACTGCTCGTAAAAGTTTGGAAAATAATACTCGGCCAACATCATCTTTGCCAGAATTGCCAAGTCAATTTCTGCTCCAAATCCTCTGTTTTTAGCAATTTCAAAGCGAAGCAGCAGCATATTTATAAACCGCTTTATTTTTCTTGGATTTCCGTCTGTGTTATGCGATAACAAATGGCCAATTTGTGTTGCGATTAGAGTCTCATTTGACGCTTTAGCGTAGTCATCTTTCAAGATTTTTTGTACATCAGAAACAGTGAAGTATCTTACATCCCAAGGCTTTTTTATCCGAGATATTCCTTCAGAGCGCAATGCTTTGTAGTTTGTATTTTCCTCTGAAAGCACCGATCCAACCATAAGCAGCATTATGTAGTTACATGCCTCTACTTCTCCCAATGCTGGAATTCGAAAGGGAACTTGAATCAATTTCTCTAAATACTTATTAGAGAATTCAATTCCTACATTGTATTTATTTTCGTCCACAACATCAGGAAAATGTTTTTTAACCGCATACCGAATCATGCTCTCATCTGCTGCCACAACAAAAGCAGTCTCACCTGTAAACATAAAGAGCCTTACTGCTTCCAAAGTGTTAATCGCTACATCTGGTAAACATCTATCCAGGTCATCAATTAAAACTACTAATTTCTTTATGTTTGCTTTCTCAAGCAACTCTTTAAAATTTTTATGGAATTCTGTAAACTCCGTATTACTTGATGTGTCCTCTGTAATTTTAGACTCTTTCAAATACCCGCCAATAACATCTATTGCGTTTGCAATGCCCTCTTGTGTAGTTACAGTGCTTTTCAGCATATCACGCACGGAGGAGAGTACTGCTATTGGAGCTGTACCTGTTGCGATCCCCAAAGCTGTTTTTCCTGCTGTTTTAGCAACCGTCATCCAATTGATGTTTTTCCAAAGTTTTCCCAAAATCTCTTTTGCCGTTTCTTGAAGATTCTCTTTAGCTGTCAGCTCAGAAACTATCGCACTCATCAGCGCTATTTTAGAGTCTTCAAATCCCTGATGCTTCCACCCATTAAATCGGATACAACAATATTTTTTTCCATCGTCTTTATCAGTGTGATTAAACAGATCTTCTATCATTTCAAGAATACTGGATTTTCCTGCTCCCCAATCTCCATGAATTCCAATTGAGATAGGTTGATTGTTGCTTTCTTTTATAAGGTTAACAACCGTCTTGGCAATAGCCTCATTATTAAGCAAATCAAATTTCGTTTCATTGTCAGATAGAATCATTTCGATCCCCCTCCCGAAGTGCGATGACATTTATTTTGTTTAATTGCAAATTTGATACTCTGCCATAATACTGCGCCAGCTTCTCATCGCAGATCCGCTCGATCTCCTGTTTTCCCTCCCGGGTCAGCTTCTTCCACACGGACTCGTCCACCTGAATTACGCCCAATGTCTTAGTATGGTGGAGCATCTGCATATCCTCGAACCGCTTAAAGGGGTTGGACAGGATATTCCGCTGGGCCTGGGCATCGGTGTAGCCGCCCTTGGCGTAGATGCTGTTGGTCTTTTCCACTACCAACCCGGCCGCCCGGCGGGCTTCGTAGAACTCCCGAAAGTAAGTGACGATGTCACTGAGTTTCACCCGGCCTTTGTCGTCGGCAAATAGCAGCACTGCTTTGAGGAGTACCGGCTTGTAGGAGTAACTCATGTCCATCTGTCGCACCATATCCAGGAACAAATCCTTGCGGTTTGAGTCGTCGATGAGCGTCCAGCCGTACTGTTTCGCATACTTCTGGAGTGTTTCCTCTTTGAAATACTTGAAGGTCCGGTGCTCGCTCATGGGTACCACCAGATCAGGCACCAGCAGACCGTCCCGGACATACCGCTCAATGGTCTCCGTCTGCACATCCACCCGGCGGACGAACTCCATCTGGGAGATCATCCCTGCAGCTTCTTCCTGCCAGTTGAAGATATCCACCAGCTCGTAGTCCAGGGCATCTACCGGCCAATCGATGAGGGCATCCGGGCGCTCGCCACGGTCATAAAGCCCCTGTTCGGCGGTTTTCTGCTGTTTGGTGCCCAACACCAGAGCGCCGGGCTTGTACTCCTTTAATCGGAACAGCCGGTGCATGGAGCAGGGCATGTTGTACTGGCTGGCATTGTCCACGAAGTCAAACACCATCAGGCTCTCCTTGCCGGGAGACAGCCGCATGCCACGGCCCAGTTGCTGGGTATAGAGCACCTTGGACATGGTGGGCCGGGCCATGAACAGCACCTCGGTGGCCGGGCAGTCCCAGCCCTCGTTGAGCAGGTCACAGGCGCACAGCACCTTGGTCTCGCCCTTCTCAAACCGGGCCAGCACCTCCCGGCGGTCGCTGGTCTTGATCTCTCCGGACACGGCCTCAGCGGATACGCCGGCGTCGTGGAGCCGCCCGGCGATCTCCTGGGCGTGCTTGACGGAGGCACAGAAGATGACGGTCCGCTTGTCCTTCACATACTGGAGCCAGGTGTCCACGATGAGCTGGTTGCGCTCCGGCACATAGATCTTGCTCTCCAGATCCCGGATGTTATATTGGACGCTGTTGAACCGCACTTTGGTCAGGTCGATGTTGGTGTGGATGCGGATGCACCGCACCGGCACCAGCTCGCCGATCTCCACAGCGGTCTGGATGTCCAGCTTGTGGGCGGTGTTTTTGAAAATATCCAGGATGTTCTTGTCGTCGGCCCGCTCCGGTGTGGCGGTCAGGCCCAGGGTAAATTCCGGCGTGAAGTAGGACAGGACCTTCTGGTATGTATCGGCGGAGGCGTGGTGGGCCTCGTCCACTATGATGTAGCCGAAGTCATCCGGCTTGAACCGCTCCAGGTTCAGCGCCACGCTCTGGATGCTGCCGCACACCACAAAGGCGTTGCCCTGCTTCATACTCTCCACATAGCGGCCCACCGTGGCCCGGGGCCACAGCTCCCGGAAGGTCTTGGTGGCCTGATCCACCAGCTCCACCGTGTGAGCCAGAAACAGCGTACGCTTGCCAAAGCGCTTAGCGTCCATGACGGCGGTCACCGTCTTGCCGGTGCCGGTGGCATGATAGAGCAGGGCGATGGTCTCGAAGCTGCAGCGCATCTCCTCCAGAGCCGCCAGGGCCTGCTTCTGGTGTTCCTTCAGTTCCAGTTTGGAACCGTCCAGGGACTTGCCCCGCTGGGTGGGGAGATAGTCCTCAATTTCCTTGAAGTTGGGATGTTGGCCCAGGAATACCCGCAGCTCGTCTTTGACGGTCTCCGGCTGCTGCTGCATCTGCCGCACCGCCCAGCGGTACACATCCCAACCCAGGTAGATCATGCTGTTCTGCTTGAGCAGGTCGTCGTAAAATTTGTTCTGGGAGACCAGCTTGGGGTTGTGAGAGGCTTCGTCATCGATCTCGATGGCCACCTTCCGCCCGCCGTTTTCGATCAGAAAGTCGGCAAACCGGCTGTTTTGGTAGATGTCGGAGAAGGGATACTGGGAATAGAGATAACCGGCTTTCTCGGCGCCGAAGGTGTCGGAGAACAGTTCAATGAACAGGTCCTCGGCACTGCTGCCGGAGGCGGAGCGGTAGGTTGGCATGGAGATCACCTCGGTTTCCTGTTAAGATATGTATCTGTAATCTTCCCGAGATCCGCTAATCGGGATTCAATGGCACCTTTGCTTCTGCCATGCTCCTTGGCGATTGCAGAAGTCGTCATTCCTGAGTCAAATTCATCCAGTAGTTTTTCTTCCTCAATATCCGTCCATGGTTTTCCGGCATTTCGGGGTAGGTTTTTCTTTTGGGGCCAAGGAATCACATTCAAAAGTTCATGAAAAGCTCGGATCATTTCAGGCTGATTGCATACATGGTTTTGTGGTAAAAGTTCTCCAGTGAATGGATCAATGCCGTCAGCCAAAGCAGATAATAGCTCTTTTGCTCTTACAATATCCATTTAGCAATCCTCCTTTACTCCCTTCAGCAGGATCTTCTTCTCGAATCCGCCCCGTTTGGCAGCCTTGTCCGCCCGCACCTGCTCCAATTCTTCCAGCGTCCAGCCGCGGGCCTTTACGACAGCCTGCATGACCTCCAGAAGGTCGGCGAGCTCTTCCAGAGATTTGCTCTCCTGGTACTCAGCAAGTTCTTCGTTCAGCTTTTGGTCCAGGAGATATATGTAGTCCTTGTCAGAAAGTGTTTCACAGATACAGATTTTCCCGTCTGCTTTAATGATCTCTGGGATTTGATCACGAACGAGCTTATGGTATTGTTTCATGTCGCAACACTCCATAATTTACAGGCTCCAATAATACCGTTTCATCATAAATGCCATTAACTTGCGGCGCTCGGTCAAAAACTCTTCATAACTGGATGCATCCATATTTTTTACAGACAGGGGGATACAGTTTTCTTGTAAGTTCTCGTTCAATTGTGATAGGTTGCAAATGTTTCCCAACTCTATTGCTTTAGTTTCACATTGCATAAACGCCTTGCTAAAATAGTCGCAGGGTGCATCATCGCTAATAGCTTTGTTGACTTGTGTATCAAGATAAATATAATTGGCTACCTGATTGTATTTCGTTTTGCTATCTATGCCATTCTTTTTAAGATAGGCTCTCGGGAAAATGTGGTGGATATCTCCCGCAACAGTAATTAAATCGCTGACTTTTATACCATTCATCAGCAACGAATTGCAGTTCAAATGAACCTGTGCAGCAAGAAACACATTAAAAGCAGGGCTATTTACAGAAGATGTCTCTAAGTTCTGGGGGAGTGTGACAGTCCAGAAAGTATCTGACAATGCGGAAGCCTCTACTTCGGATAGAAAATTCTTGAAGCCTTTTTCCTGGATGCTCCGCATATCACGATCCATTTGGGATTCTGGTGAGCCGATATAGCGGGAAGTCAGCGTGGTAAGAACGAACCATTTTTGGACATACCGCTTAATTTGTACATTTGGAATTTCAGGGGTATCCAATAAAATTAAGTAGAGCGTATAGGCAAAATCCAATGTCATCGCGGAATTCAAAAGTTTGCTGGAAATAAAGCCAGCTCCTTTGATGGCCAGGATAAACTGTGCAAAGTTGTATTCATTGATAAAATTCAAAATGCCATGCTCCAACTTCTGATAGGAATCAGATACAATGTCCTCGCGAAATTCCTTGGTTTCAAAATCTCTTCCAGATAGCAGGCTTACTAAGTCGGCTAATTTTCCACGACGGAATTGATGCATGAAGGAGACTCGCAGCATATCGCTATACCCTGGATCATAGATGTCGTCATAATCTTTTGCCAGCCACTTAATCTTATCAGCAAAGATTGATTGCTGAAACTCTGTGTCCTTTTTCAGATTTTCATAGAATTCTGGTTTTACCGCTAAATGGCAGAAATAGTCCACCGCTTTCCGCATTATACTTCCATCGTGGTCGGTATCTGCGGCCATTTTAGACATGACGAAATCAGATTGGCTTAGAGCGGTCCCCTTGGAGTTGATGCGGATAAATATTTCAGTAACCTCATCAATATCCAGGGAGTGGTCAAGTTCAATTACGCCAATTTGCCGGTTTGCAATTCCGGTAAGCTTGCTAATCTCCTCGGCCAGCTCATCCAGGTCTACATTCGGGTTGTTTTTCGCGTATTCGTTTTCAAAAGCTCTTGGCTTAAAATTAGCAGAAAACAGAACAGAGATGTCCGGAATCCATTTCTTGTCCTTTAAATGGGATGCGTCCTGGACGGCGAATCGTTTGCTGTCATCAGCTGCCAGGGGGTTAAACGCTATTTTGATCCGATCTTTTTTAAAATCTTCATCCAAGACTTCTTTTCCGGAAATAGCGGCCATCAAGGCAGTAATTCGTTGTTGACCATCAATTAGGACTTTTTTCCCCTGGGAGTATCCGCCATCCTTGGTCCTTACCGATGGATTTTTCCAGGTGATGATGTACCCAGTTGGATATCCATGGTAAAGAGAATCAATTAGATCCCTAACTTGGCTACGCTTCCAGACAAAAGGACGCTGGATTTCGGGTATGACAAAATCGTTTGCCTCGATGAGGCCGAGGATTGCGTTGACTGAGTATTGCATTAGTGTGAATTTTTCTCCCGGCATATGGAAAACCTCCGTTTTGAGATGTAATCAACTTATTTTTTGTTCTTTAGTTTTTTTAAGATATCCTCATCCGCCGGGCAGAACATAAATTGATCAATTTCATTCACTGTGATCCAGCGAATGTCATTATGCTCCAATTTCTGCGGAATCCCTTCCTGTATAGTGGCATGGAATAGGGTCAAGTGAACCGTCAAATCCGGGTATTCGTGGGTTACATCCATAAATACTTCGCCAACATCCAGAGTAATGGCCAGTTCTTCTTGACACTCCCGAATCAGAGCCTGTTCCTTGGTTTCTCCTGGCTCTACCTTTCCGCCAACGAACTCCCATAGGAGTCCTCTTGCCTTATGTGCTGGGCGCTGGCAAATCATAAACTTGTCCTGGTCCCAGATCAGGGCTGCTACTACCTCTGTCATTTATCCCACCACCAATTTATTTGTCTTCTTCAAAAACTTCGCTGGAATGGGTCGATCCAGCTTCCAGGTAATATTCATCGGCCTGCTCCCGCTATGCTTCACATAGTTAGCTGTGCCCAGGAAGGTATAGGCCTCAGCGCCTCCGGTAATCCGGTCCGCCTTGAACTCCCGAACAAACAGCAGCACCTTGCTCCCACGTTCCCGGTGGTGGATGTACCGCTGACCGGTGGGAGAGTCCGCCGCTGTGGTGCTCTGGCTCTGCCAGTGGAACAGGTTTTCGTTGATGGAGTAGTCGTGATACATGGTGGTGGGCGAGTAGTCCTTATCCGCCTTATTCAACGTCACAAAGAATACGTCCATTTGCTTTTCCGGCAGCCACTTCACGCCCTCACGCACCGTGGCCGGTTTCAGGAAATCCAGCGCCACCAGCAGCTGGTCCCGGGTATAGGTGCAGTGGAGGTCCAGCGGGCAGTCAAAGCCCAGCTCCACCGGCTCGTCAATGAAGTCGATCTGCTCATACCGATAGCGGAGCAGGTCCAAAAGCTCGCCCAGCAGCATGGGACTGTCCGAGAGGGCATACAGGTTGTCCAGCACTTCATCGGATGTCCAGCTTTCTGCCGCCTTGCCCCAAACAGTTACGTAGAACATCTGGAGCATCCGCTGCTCCAGCTCACTCAGCGCCGTAAAGTCAATATCGTCCAGACGAGGCAACAGGTCCAGCAAAAAGCGGATCCAGCGGCGGGAGTCCACAACGGCCAGCCGGCTCAGGGCTTTTGTAAGGACTTCCTCCAGTGGTTCGCTGAAATCCTCGATCATATCCGCCCGGGCACAGATGCGGGAGAAGGAAGAAAACTTGTAAATTGCCCTGGGATCCAAGTGGTAATAGTCCAGAAAATTTGCCAGGGTCAGCTCCAAGCCCGTATCCTCTGTAAAGCTGGCCACCCTGGATACCAATCCAGCGGTATTGCCGTAGGAAGCTCGGATGTTGTCCAGAATGTACTTGGCAGCCTTCTTCTCCAGCTGTATGTAGCAGCCCTTGGGGGCGGAGATAAAGCCGTCCTTGATCTCCCGGGTCACGCTGCGGGTGGTGTTGGACAGCAGGGCAGCAAACTTGTCCTCAAAATTATACCGCTTGTTGGCCTGGCCGATAAAGTCCAGTACGGTCAGACATTCCTTATCCTCCGCAAGCCGCAGGCCACGGCCCAGCTGCTGGAGGAAGATGGTCAAGGACTCGGTGGGGCGCAGGAACAGCACCGTATTGACCTCCGGAATATCCACGCCCTCGTTGTAGATATCCACCACGAAGATGAAGCGCACCTCGCCACTGACCAGCCGTCCTTTGGCTGTTTTTCTCTCCTCATCGGAGGATTTTCCGGTCAGGAAGATGGACGGAATTCCGCGGTTGTTGAAATAGGGCAGCACACTCTTGCCGTCCATACGCTCCGGGGTAGCGGTCAGGCCCAGGAGAATTTGAGGCTGATAGTAGGACAGCAGTTTCTGATAGGTAGGCGCTGCCGCGTGGTGGAACTCATCCACAACGATGTAGTCGTAAAAATCCGAAACAGTCTTGGCGGCAAAATCCTGAGAGTTGAAGGTCTGAATGGACAAAAACAACTGGTCAATACTCTCGGGTTTGCAGTTACCCACAAACAGCCCCCCGAAGTTAGCGTCCTTCAAAACGGCCCGGAAGGTGTACAGGCTCTGCCGCAGAATCTCCTCCCGGTGTGCCACAAAGAGCAGCCTGCAAGGCTTTCCGGGGTGCTGCTTGCAAAAACGCTTGTAGTCCAGCGCGGAGATCACCGTCTTACCGGTACCAGTGGCAGCCACCACCAGGTTGCGGGTATAGCCGCGGACAGTGCGCTCGGCCTCCAGCTTGTCCAGAATTTCCTGCTGGTAGGAGTAGGGCGCAATGTCCATGGTGTACACTTCGTCGTTGTTGGCGTCGAAGTATTTTTCTGCCTTCAGCGCCCGGGCCAGCCGCTCCTTCTGATCCTCGGAGTAATACTCAAACTCGCTTGAGTTCCAGTAGCTCTCGAAGGTGGCGGCGATCTTATCGATGGTTTCCGGAAGATCCCGGCGGGTGACCTTCACATTCCACTCTAAGCCGCTGGAGATAGCGGCATTGGACAGGTTGGAGGAACCTACATAGGCGGTGGTAAAGCCAGTGTTCCGGTAAAAGACATAGGTCTTGGCATGGAGCCGGGTGCGCTTGGTGTCATAGCTGACCTTGATTTGGGTGTTGGGTAGGGCCCGTAGCTCCTCAATGGCCTTCACATCGGTTGCCCCCATGTAGGAGGTGGTGATGATCCGCAGCTCCCCTCCGTTTTGGGTGAACTCCTTCAGCTCGTCCATCAGGAGCCGTAGGCCGCTCCACTTGATGAAGGATACCAGCATGTCGATGTGGTCAGCGGAGACGATTTCTTTTTTCAGCTCCGTGTACATCTGAGGCTCATGGATGGCCCCGGTGAACAGACTGCTCTGGGCGATAGAGGTCTCCGGCCGGCTCAGGTCAGCCGCGGTTTTGCCCACCGCCAGCCGGGGGTCTTGCTCCCGTAAAAGCGCAAGAAGCTGCTCTGCCCGCTGATCGACGCTCAGCGCAGCAAAGTCAGCTTCTTGCGTTGTATTTTGGATGAGGTCTACGATCTGGTTGGCAAGGCCGATCTGCGCAGAGATGTCCCCGCCGTTGTCCAGCACGTTCTCCAGGCCCTTCTGCACCACATCCGCCAGATACTGTGCCAGCACTTTGGAGGCTTCCGCCCTGTCAATGGGCGCAACCGATTTGCGAGCATCGGGGATCTCCGAAAGCTCACTGTTCAGGGCAGTATTGATGACTTTTTCGTAGAGACCGGGTTGCAACATATCAGTCACTCTTTCTACGGGGTCATGGATAGAAAAATAGTGGCATATTTTGTATCCAGTATACCTGCATTTCCAGCATTCTACAAGCATCAATCACTCAGCATACCTTATGCGTCAAACAGGTATTCTTCCAACCCTTCTGCTAAGTGCAACGGGAGAGGGAGGACAAGCGACTGATTATATTGGATCGGAATATGGCGCAATGCGTTTGTATAGAAGACCCAATTTTCCGCTGTGTCACCTGGCTGCAGTTGCAGAGGGTACAGCTCAATCATGTCTTTTTCAGCAAACCGCTGCTTAGGATGATCAATTCTCGAAGCCTTGAAGCTACTTGTGTATTGGGGGTCATTGGGTTTCGCATGGATACCCCAATATACATCACCGTATTGGAATATGCCGGAGGAAGAAGTTAATTGCAGTCGTTCCTCAGTGGATTTTTTACTAAAATCTGTGTAATAGTCGGGGACTTCCTGATTGCTTCGAATTCGTATGATCCTCACTCCGGAATCCAGTAGAGACATTTTATACGGGCTTTTCGGCATTCCAACATTGATTTCCGTGGGGCAATATGGCTCTATTACATCATAACCCCCAATTTCTTTATCGGAAATTCCGCTCCACACCGCACGTGTAGTCCCATCGGACTGTACAACCAACAAAACGCCGTCCTCTTTGCTATAAAAATGATTTTTTAGTTCAATCAGTTTTTGCTTTGCAGGTACACGACTTGCTTCAACACAACGCTGTTCCAGATTACTGTCCCAAAAAAGTTTGGCCATTTCCAGACAGGCTTCTCTATAAGAAACACCTCTTTTGGAAAAAGCATCACAATAAACTCTTGTTTTCCCTTCAGGGATATTCACGGTGACATACAGAGGGAGAAACCGTGCTTTATTGGCAATACCATGAACCTGTGCGCAAAGATGCATCCCAACACAAGGGGTATTGGCCAGCAGCGGGAGCTTCTTGGTCGGGTCCAGCAAAGTAACAACACCCAGCTGACGATAGAGGTCATATAGCGCATTTTGAATTTTGCTGTACCCTTCATTTTCTTCTGGAGTTATAAACTGTACCACACGGCCTGTTTGGGCAAACGCATTCCGAAGCACCTGCTTGGGATCCCCTCCTTTGGAATACTGAGCCCGCCCCGGCAGGACAAAAATGCACGCAGTTACGGCATCGGTTTTACCAATCTTATCTACAATTTCATCGCAATATTGGATTTTCGTTTTTGTGCTATCATCCGCCATGGCGTCGGTCAAACTTCCAACTTCTTTGCATATACAGCGGATTTGCAGGCAGGATGTCTGAGTATTGGGGCCGAAATCCTGTTCAATCTTGGCTTGGATTTGATGCAATAATTTTTGCTGAGCAGGATCGTTCCACAGACCATAAATTTCAAAGTCGATTTCTTCCGTCTCAACACACTTCTTCACCCACTGGCGGAATTCTTCTGGATTCGAATATCCCTGTGGATCCCGAAGACGCGAAAAATTTTGTCCTCTAAGGGAAATACGTGTCGCCTCAGGCTGCTCACATACCATATCGTGATCTCGCAACAAATCAAAGATCGATTGGTAGAGGGAAGCCTTGTCCACCACCGAAACTCCGATTCCAATTTTGGATTCATTCATTCCCCACATACCATTTTTATAGGGAAGAAGAATGTGGGCGGCGTATGCCGCTGGATCCATCAGAACATCTTCGGCAGACGGCAACGGCTCATATCCCCAAATGTTATAACACTCCTTATCCTGTCCCTTCCAATCTACCTTTTTAGAGATATAGTTGTACGCGATCTGAACCTGACAGTATTTGTCTTCTCCAACTCTGATATGAGCATTGATATTTTCTTTCAAAATTGGTGCATGATCTTTTTTCGAAGCATCAGGAACCCATCGCCGAATACTCATTTGGCATAGAAGTAGAGCCTTTCTCTGCGGAGGAGTGGTTTGCACGGAAAAATCGAACACAAAAGAATATTGATGCTGACTATTCGGATCGGACAGCGGACGGCTGATCAGTTGATTTTTAGTAACGTAGCAAAGCTGAAGTGTTTGCCCATGCAGAAAAATCTCCTTTCCCAACAAGTGATTGATCGCCAAAAGCGGAACCGCCTGATACGCCGCTTCACTTACAGTTCCATTTTCAAAAGTGAGGCATACCGTAGAGCTGGCTTGAAGCGCAAAAAATGCTTCTGGATTGACTTCCTTGCAAAAATCAGAAGCCAATTTTTTGACCAGAGGAGAAACCCGGGGCAACGTCACATACGTCCCCTTTACCCAAACCTTAATCAGTTCACAAAGAACTCGAATATCATCCTCAGAATAGGGATAGCAGGAGGTGAGCCACTGGTCATCAATACTACCTTTTTTCAGCGGCGCCAAGGCAATAACGCCCTCTATCCAGCTTTCTACCAGTTTTTTCAACGCATTTGTGGGAAGTCCATATTCATCCTTGAAGCGCGGGTTGTTTTTACGTGCGATATCCAGCAACACCTCTTTCCATCGCTCTGGAAACCCAAGGTAATGGAGGGTACAGCTCTGACCTGGAGCAAGTGTATATGCCAAAGGATAAATTTTATTGTTCATAGGATATATCCTTTCTGTAAGCTTGATAGAAGGGGGCGTAAAGTGTTTTAGCAATTTCTGCACTTTCTTTTTGTGTCATCAGTTCTTCCAGGTACTGACCCAGTTCAGAAAGGCAGTCAAAATCCTCTGCTTTTTCAGGGCGGCGGCGAAATGCACCGTCAATAAAGTAGACATGCGGCGCAGGTCTGCTTACATCCGTAACGCGTGCCAATCGACCGAAAATCTGTAAAATCAGTACGAAAAGGGTAGCGACTACATCTTTTCTCTCGTCCTCACTCAGTTCTGCAATGCCAAATGCCTTAGTCTTGCTCATTTTGTTCCATTGCCGTGCAGCAAACTGGCGAATTCGTGCATTATATGCAAACAGAGATTCTTGAGGTTCTCGTTTACAATGGGATTCTACGAGTCCGTTCAGTTTACTGCCCTTCTGCTGAATATCGTCTGGAACAGCCATGGGCCGAACCATGAAAAACACGGCCGAAAGCGCAGAATGTCCATATTCATCTACAATGTTGTGTCCACGCTCAATTGCCATTGCAGGCGCAATTAAGATATCTGCATTCATCTGCGCAAAGCGACTGACCTCTCCACGCCGGACGGTGTCTTCGCCGCTGGGAGCATTAATGGCATCGGCAATCATACGACAAGTATGTGCCGAACAGTTTGCTTTTCGTAAAGCGGTTTCCAGTGTCTGCTGTACTTCCAACGCCTGTGCATAACTATTGACAACCAACAAAATTTTCCCGGCTTTGCGTTCATATTCGCTGATAATCAAGTCAACTGCCTTTTGCGCAGCAGCACGCAATTGTGCCACTCTCTGATCATCTCCAGCACCGGAGATGCGCTCAAGGAAACCGGACTCAAAGAAGCGCGTTTTTTCCAGGAACACTCTTTTTTCGGCATCTGCTTCCAAAATGTAGTTCACAGGCCTATTGACATGGTACTCATAAGAACCTTCTGCCCAGCTGGAACCGGACAAGAGGATCACATGGGGACCGGCAGGATTTCCATGTTGATCCGTCCTTAAATAGGGCAAGTCCTTCATCAGGCTTCTTCCAAAGGCAAATTGGCGGAACAAAATGATATCTTCCTCATCCGTTTTCTTCAGCCCAAACAAGTTGCCGCACAACGCAGAGGGAAGAAAATGCTGTTGCTGCCGGAAACGAGTTTGCAAAAAACCAAACAGCTCATTTTGCCCATAGGAAGTCTCATGACTGGCCTCATACGCATCACTCAGCCCACGAATAAAGTGGTCGAAGTAAATTAATCGCAAAATCAGTTTGATCCGGGCATCCTGGATCTTCCTCGCTTTATTTTTCTCAGGTCGTGGAAAAGTCTCACCGAGTTCCGTCAACCACAATTGATACATCCGATCAAAGAAAAACTCATCAGTACTCTTGCAGGAACTGTCCAGTACCGCCCACAAGGTGCTTTGCCGAATTCTCTCCTCGTCCTGCATATCAATCAAGTTATAAATTGCCTGATAAACGGTATGCGGAATCTTAAATTCCGTTTCTGTCTGATATAGATCATCCAACAAAGTGAGGGCAGAGAACGGATCACCATACGTAATTTTTCTCCATGCTCCCAGTTCATGGTGCAGGGACTTTACAATGCAGCTTAGTACCGTAACACTTTGGCGTTGCATCTCATCATATCGCTGTGCAGCTAAATTCTCTTCCCGATGCTTACTACTTAATTTCATGTATGCACTGCAGTCTTCGGCGCACTCGCGAATATAGTTATTAAAGCTGCTTTCCGGCATGAAGAAATGATCCAGAGTTTTCTGAACCCGGTCACTTTCGTCAAACACAACCAAGTCAAAATCACGCATTGCCAATTCCAGAAAAGTCTCCCGTGCAGTACCGACCCGCGACGCTGCAAAGCCTGCAACTGTTGTGACTACCACCGAAGCCGTATAACAGTCTCGAAGCATTTTTGTTCCTGAACACTGCTCAAAATATGGGCAAAGATAATGCTGATTGCCTTTTTTGAGCGAATAGCATGGCTCTTTACCAAAGACAATCGCTGCATCATGTTGTTCATCCATTCCATCAATCAGACAAGCAGGCGTTAAGTATTGAGAATATGAAGCAGACAAACAAATTTCATCAGGTTGTGAGACTTGGTTGATATATTTCATCCTCTCGCTGCGGCCAATCAGAGGACTTGCCGCAACTCCGAGGGAGGATAAATATTTTTGCAAGCTTAACGTCTCAGCGACCGTGTCGACAACCACAGCCATACGCAGACCATGTTGATGGAACCAGAAGGACAACACCTTGATCAATGTTGATTTACCTGCACCCACCATACCTACCATGTTGACCACTTCACGGATTGTAAGTTCCGAACATGGTTGAACGGTGGAGCCGTTAACTTCCCTCAGAATATTTGTCTTAAGAATTGTGAAGCAAGGATCTCCCGGGCATATTTCAGCCATCGTTTCCGCAGTACTCAACAGCTCTTTAATAGAAATCGTGATAGGGGGTCGGCAATTTTTTTCAACTGGCATCAACCACGCAGTATCTACTCCTGCACAATTCAGTTTGACGCGAACAGTTTCGGAATCCCCACTTTCCAAATTGTACATATAGCGGTAGGTTCCACTTTCCGCATAAGTGGGCGCCTTTAAATCTTCAACGCGCTCCGGCCAAAAGCGTACCCATTCCTTTGCTCGTTCTTCATACGGATATGGATATGGACCGATTGCTTTCGAGAAAGATCGTTTCTCATCCACTTGTTGAATGGAAAATGCGCGAACTGCATCGTAACGCTTCTTTCGATATTCTCGCAAGTCATCCTGCCAATACTTTTGAGAGCGATAATATCCGAGTTTGAATCGGGCCTGCTGCAGCATGTGTTCTATGTCAGAACATTGAGTTGTGCCAATCAGTTGATATTGCGTAAATAAAAGATATGCTTTTGTCGGATCGGCATCCGGTGCGGTTAAACTCAGTAAATATAAAACTGCCTCAATAGCCGCAAAGCGAGACAGTGACATGGATTCTTCGATGAGCTGAAACTGAGCAGAAAGAGGTGCATACCAGGTATTCCGATCATTATTCTTCATGGCACACAGCCTCCTTTTTACTGATTTCAGACTTTAAGGCCCTCAATGTCACACACATTACATTTTCCTGGTTCTTCAAAGCGCGGTTGATAATCGTAGTGTAGTTTTTCTGATTTGCCGTGTATTCATTGGGAATTACATAATATCCTCTCGCATAATCCCCTGTAGGAAAGCCATTGTCGTTCAGAATTTTTGTTCGTAGCGCAATTGGATTTCGATACGCTTTCGCATCAATTTCCCACACCTCTCCATCAGAAAATTGAATCTCTACATCATATCGATCCAGTTGAGGCCACAGCACCCAGTGAATGTTTTTCTTTTGGCAGAACGCAACGATATCAAGTTCCAGTTTGCCAGGCGCTGCAAAGTACCGCATGATACCTTTTTTCAAACGATAAAGCTCGCCACCAGAAGCATCCAGTTTCATATCATCGGTCAGATTGGGGATTGTGTCTACACAGTGAGATGAATGACAGATATATCCGTACTTCCCATATGTCATCGTCCATCCACAGCAGGGACATTGATAACTGTCCTCCCAAATTTCTTCATACGCAAATTGAAATGCCTCCATGGCAGCTGGATCATCAGCCAATTCCAATGACATGGCTCGTCGCTCATTAATAGATATGATTGGATGCTCAATGATGTATCTTCTGATCCGACAGTAAGTTTCTTGCCCTAAAACAATGATTTTCTCATAAAGGACACGTTCGTCGGTTCCATCCATGATATCATTGTCCTGGGATTCCAAATACTCATAGCATTCAGAACTGGGACTATACAAATTTCCACTCCGTTGATACGCTAACGCCCCATAACTATAAAATGGCTCTTCTTTTAAGTTTAAAGAATCGATTCCATTGGGATCCCATTTATCAAACCATTCAAAAACAGGCTTGGTAATAAAAAATTTCAGGAACGCAGCCTCGTCCGCATATTGTGTTATATCCTGCATGCCACCAATTTGATGGCTTGCAGCTAAAAACATATTTATGCCATGCTGTAATGCTTTACTGTAAGGATACCGCGTAGGTTCTTTTTGTAAAAGTTGCTCCTTCTCGACTAATCCCTTTGCAATCAACGCAAATGTTTTTCGCAAAAATGTCGCATCCATACAGAAGCCTCCTGTCTTAGACAAAATAAAACGGTTCCCTTGCGTGTACAAGAGAACCGTTGATAGTTACAATAACTCAGCCTAAGCATATATTATACATCACCCCAAGGTAATGATATGCAGTAGGCTCTACCATTTTTACTTTTCTCGTGTACGCTCTTAGTATAAATACAATATCCGGGTGCTGTCAAGAGCAAATTTTTATTGGTTGAAACTATGGACTGCATTTCCTGACCAATACTTATGCTGAATTAGCTCACCTTACAAATCAAGAATTTTTTATAACATTGCAGACAACATTCCGACGATGTACAATAAAAGTGTAGAATGAAAACACTTGCAAATCTGATAAATAGAAACTGAGTGATGCAGATATGCATACGTTTACAACAGATAACAAGACCATCTCTATCTTTCCGTGCAGCGAATCAGAGTCTCCGGTTATCTACCTCAACACCTTCCTCGATGAAGGGCAAAAGGTATATGAGGCTGCACAGGCCGCTGGTTGCCCACCGTTCACACTGGTGGCCATCAGTGATCTGGAGTGGAACCACGATATGGTTCCCTGGGACGGTCCGTCTGCTTTTAAAAATGCTGAGCCCTGCACCGGCGGCGCGGACGACTATCTGCGGCTTCTGACTGAGGAGATCATCCCAACAGCAGAGAAGGGAATTGCTGGAGTTCCTTGTTGGCGCGGAATTGCTGGGTATTCTCTGGCAGGGCTATTTGCGCTGTATGCCATCTATCAGACAGATTTGTTTTCCCGTGTGGGCAGCATATCCGGCTCTCTCTGGTTTCCAGGAATGAAGGAGTATATCTTCTCACATGAGCCAACGTGCTGGCCGGGCTGCATGTATTTCTCCCTGGGTGACAAGGAGAGCAAAACTCGAAACCAGGTTCTGCGAAATGTCCGACAGAACACAGATGAGATTCACGCCTTCTATCGAGGCAAGGGCATTGACACAACGTTCCAGCTGAATCCAGGCAATCACTATAACCAAGCTGTGGAACGCACAGTTGACGGCCTTTGTTGGCTCCTAAGCAGGTGAGTTAGGCCCTCCTCCCACCAGGCTGTATTCTTTGTATAGGCGTGTTAAAAATTGATACGCCTGAGGGGCAGAAATGACTTGCATCTCAGCTTTCTCAGAGGTACAATACCCCAAACCCGAACATGAAAAAGAGCCCTTCTGGACAGGCGGCGGCAGCGGATGCCGCGCCTGGTCAAGAAGGGCTCTTTGACCACATGTTTGACCACAGACAGCGTCGGAGCACACGGAAACAGTTGAATTAAGAGCGTCGAAGAGTGTGCGGAATGCAGCGGAATTGGTCAAATTGATTGAAAAGTATCAGAAAAAAATTAGTTCAGCCGTTTTGGGATCACGGGGCCGAGCGTTCGAATCGCTCCACTCGGACCATCGGAGTATCCTTTGGGGTACTCCGATTTTTTACTGCCAATTTGTAAATTTTCTCATGTTGTTGCACAGGAATGTGCAACTTTTTTTGTTTGGGAACCTGTATGCAGAAGGACTTGTTCCTTACTACATACAGGAGGGCTATCTATGACCGAAGAAAATTACAACTACCGAACCAGTCAGAAACTGCTTCGCAACCAGTTTCCCGGCAAAGGAAAGTTAAAAATCCCCATCATTCCTAAGTTCCAAGAAAGTCCCGGAGACTTCGATGATCTTTTGTTGATCGGTTTTGACAAAACCCATTTGGAGGACCAGAATCACCTAGACCGCATGGTACACTTCTTCCTATATGACTATCGCTTTGAGAGGGTCTGGAAGAACCCGGACAATGACATTGAAAAACTCTCCCGCTACCGCGCGGTGCTGTCGCCGGATTTCAGTATGTACCTGGAGATGGCGCCTGTTATGCAACTTTACAATGTATTTCGTAATCGCTGGTGCGGCGCTTACTGGGCATCCAAAGGGCTCCGGGTCATTCCAACTGTCAACTGGGGAGATGAATCCACGTTTGATTTCTGCTTTGAAGGGATTGAAAAAGGAAGCGTTGTTGCTGTCTCCACTTATATGGCCTCAGAGCATGACAACCGCTGCGACCAGAAAGAATGGTTCATGGCAGGATACAACGAGATGCTGCGGCGCATTGATCCGGAAAAAATTATCTGTTATAATACACCGTTTCCCGAAATGCAGGGCAACATTATCCATGTGGATTACGAACGCAGTTCTTGGCGGTATATGAACTATGAACGAAGTTTCCATCGTGAAGATTTGGATGCCTTTAAAATTGGCGGCACATCCAGTAATAATCGTGATACAATAGAGCCGTACCTAATTGGAAAAGGCGGAGGAAGCGCCTACGGCGGAGAAATCAAACCGTCAAAACCAGAGGATGAGCGATTCTGGGGTGAGCCGGGCGAAACAAAATATACCTATACGGCAAAAGGAGAGCTTATTGAAACGCTGATTGGTCCTGACGGAAAAGCATATTTGGAAATTCACCATACAAACCATGGTTTCCCCAAGTATCATGAAGTTCCACACCAACATAGCATCATATGGGATCAGTCAGGCTTTCACTTCGGCAAAGAACAGACTACCAAGAGCTTTTTATACGGGAGGAACACGAACATGGCAACATGGGTCGGCACAAACAGCCTTGAAGATAATAGGTTTAAAACAATCAGTGATTTCAAACAGTGTATGCGGCGCGGCGGCGAAGTCCAGTTCGAGTGGAATGGCGTGCTGTACTGTTGCTTTGGCTGTATTTCTCCTGCGGCAGATGCAGCGCCTAAAATGGTGATTTGTCAGGCTGGCTCTGTGGAAGTAAACACTCGTACTGAGAAATGGTGTGATACCGCCGACGAAATTCTGGAGTATATGGTTGGTGGTGATCGTCTGCGTGATGTAATCACGCAAGTGAAAGTGTGGGAGCGTACAATTTAAGATGAAGCCTTTTGCCGACTGCTTACAAACCATTGATATTACTGGATTTCCACAGATCCTTTAATGACATTCAGACTATGTTAAAAGCTGCATTTTGGTTCTTTGAACCGAAATGCAGCTTTTTCATTTTCCCGCCCTTCATGACAAACTGGTCGACAGTATGTATCATGGAGGGCTTCTTATGTTTCAACATGTGATCAAGATCCCGTATACGCAGAAGGACCATCCTATTTGAGACCAGCAGCTGCGGGTTGCAGCCTATTGCCGTACCAGCACGAATCAGGAGAAACAAAATTCAAGCCTGGAAAAACAGATTGCGTATTATACAGCTTTCATTCAGAGTAATCCCAAGTGGCGGTTTGCAGCTGTTTACGCCGGCCAGGCATCGGGACAGCACACCCAAAACCGCCCGGGCTAATGTAATTTTTTACATTAAGTAAAAGTCATGCAGTTGATAATTGAATGATGTGTTGTATAGCACATTCTATTTAAACTATTAATAATTGGTAAATAATTCCTTGATATGTTGACTTTATTACCACCTCTTCGTACAATATATTGTAATCAGTTGGTTGTACTCTTTCAATAAATAGAAAGGCGTATTATGGGCGGAAAAGAAGGCGGCAGAGGTTATCTATATCAAGGGATTGTTGCTGTTCTAGAAGCATTAAGGCGAAATGATTGGGATAGGATTTACATTGAATTTCCAACAGAAGGTGACAAGGTAGATATTGCTTTAAAGAGCGCAGATACAATTACAGATGCGATCCAAGTTAAATCGACGGTCAACTCTTTTTCAAAGGGCGATATTTCTAAGTGGTTAAAAGATATCATCACTGATTATCCCTGCCAGCGGTATTGCTTGGTTTTAATCGGAAATTGTGCGGTATCAGCTGTGGATTTTATGAACGCTATTACCAAGTTTCAAACGGGTAAGTTGGATGCAACAGGTAAAAAACAGTTAGAAAAATTTGAAACTCAATTACTAAAAGATATTAATGTGGATTTTAAAGTGTTGCCATTCGATCCAGATAGTTTGAAGAGCCTTGTTCGAGAGGCTCTTTGGAAATATGCATATGATAGTGGACATTCCTTGGAGCATCCCCAAGTATCTTTACTTGTGGACGCAATGGTTGAGGAGGAACTTCTTCAATCAACAAAAGATGGCTATACCGATCGAACAATTTTCAGCCTGGAGTTGAACAAGCGAATCGAATTAATTATCAAGAAGTACACCAAGGTACGAAAAGCAATTGGAATTTTGTGTTTTTCAAGAGGTTCTGAAAGACTTACCCAAGAGACGTCAATTCTGTTAGATTTACAAGACAAATTTGAAGGTAGATTTTTGAAACCGGATTTTGACTGGACGGTTGATATCGGTAAGCCTGTTCAAGATTTTTTGAGAGAAAATACAGAGGTGCAGCAAGCTTACCAAATTATGCTGGAAGCCCATGGTTCCATCGCTTTTGCTGCAGGTCGTGTTTTTGATACTAAATCCGGTGTGGATATTTGTCCTGTTCAAAAAACAATTTTGGGACCAGAAATATGGGAATTTGACAAATGCGATCGAACCCAATATCAGAATTGGAAGGTAGAACATATAGCAAGAGATGAAGATACATTTGACACCGCGCTTATCCTCAACGTGAGGCACAATATTTGCTCTGATGTGGAGCGATACCTGAAAGAACAGGGGGTTCACGTTGGACGGATTATTAATTTCTCACCAGAGGACACAGGTAGCACTGGCTTTTCTATTCAAAATGGCACCCACTCCTCAAAACTGGCAATGGAAGTTTATGCCGCATTGGCAGGACGAAGCACCGTTGAAAGGCGAGCATATCTCCATATTTTTGCTGCCGCGCCTAATGCGTTTATGTTTCATCTTGGGCAAGTATCCCGTCCATTTGGAAAGTGTATTCTGTACGAATATGATTTTGAACAACGAGGCAACTGCTCTTACATACCGTCCATTCAGTTTGACGGGAAAGGAGGACTTGAATGAGCGCAATACAAACTTATTTTCAGGATTTCTTGACTAATATTCGGCTACCTGACAGTTTGAAAAAAGCGTTGATCTCCGCACACACCGAGCTTCGAGAACAACTCAAATCTGATGACCTTACAAAAGATTTACTCGTTGAAAGTTTTTTACAGGGTAGCTATGCTAGGTCAACTTGTATTAAACCAGCACCAGGAAAAAAGGTGGATGTAGATGTAATTGTAGTTACTAATATTGATCATGATACCGTTTCTGCCCAAGAAGCATTTGCCATAATTACACCCTTTGTAAAGAAGTACTATCAGAACTACGAACAGCAAAAGCGTTCGATCGGTATTTCTTTGCCCGAAGTAGATATGGATCTAGTAATTACCGCAGCTCCCAGCGAAGAGGTGAAAAGGGCTATTGAATGTGCTGGCCTTTCATCCGCATTCACAGTCGATGATCTCTCGGGCTATCAGCAGTCACTTTTGGAAAATTACCGCTTAGATTCACTGGAAAGATTTTTCGAAAGTGATTCTACTGGCCAACAATGGAGGGCGGAGCCTTTATTAATTCCAGATAATGTCGAAAATCAATGGTATCGAACGCATCCTTTAGAGCAGATCCGTTGGACCAAGAGAAAAAATCAAATTTGCAAAGGTAATTATGTAAATGTAGTTAAAGCGATCAAATGGTGGCGACGATTGGAACTACCTAGCCTCAAGCATCCGAAAAGCTATCCGTTGGAACATTTTGTGGGAGAGTGTTGTCCAGATGGAATCACAAGTGTTGCAGAGGGCATCGTCGGAACCTTGGAGTGCATTGCGGAATGTTATCCTAAAAAGCCATTCCTCCCAGACCGGGGGGTTCCTGAGCATGACGTATTTGAGATGCTCTCAGATGAGGATTATGACACTTTCTATAAGGCGGTTTGCGGCGGTGCAAGACTTGCTAGAGCAGCTTATGATAGCGCTGATATAGAAGAGAGTGTTAACCTTTGGAAATCTTTCTTCAAAGATTGCGATGAATTTCCATCCTATTATAGAAAAAACGGAGGATTTACTCCGAGAGTACAGGAAAGTAAGGGCGTTCCTGTTGGGAGGTTTGGATGAGTCAGAATCCAACTGAGAATTTGCGACGCGGGCGGCGCCGGATTGAAGAAATACCAGAAATGATTTTGCTGAAAGATTGGACTTGGGATGTAGTTACAAAACGTTTTTATCTTCACATTAGGGTTTGTTTGGACCATGATGGCAAAGATATTCCCAGAGTAACAGAATGGTTTGTTACTGCGGAAACTGTTTATCCCTTTGGAACTATTGCTATATATCCGAGCTGCAAAAATAGTATAACAAATACATTTCCACATCAATCGATCAATGCTTTTGAGGAAGAAAACCATTTGTGGCGTAAAGGAAAACTCTGTGTTGATCTTATTGATCAGACTCTTGGCATCCGCGTTCCTGAAAAAGAGCCGTTCACAGTTGATGAACGGCTCTTTTGGAATATGCAAAGAGCTGTTTTGTGGCTCCGTGCGGCTGCAGAAGAGAGATTAATAAAAAATGGGGATGCCTTTGAGTTACCAGATTTTCCAGTCTCTCATATACAGACAGTCTTTGCTTTTCAAGAGGATTGTGTTTCCATGATGATCTGGGAAAGTACGGATGAGCGTTGTGGAATTGCAAGAATCGTTCGTAGGCAACTTTCATCAGAGCAATCCATAGCAATGATTCGGAGCTTTCGCTCCATTGATTCTCAGAAGGTAATCTATCAACCGGTTTGGGGAACGGCAATAAGGGAAAAAAACTATGAAAATGCACTTTGGATCAGACTAAAAGAGGTACCAGTTATTAATAACTGGCAAGTTCCCACTAACCTATGTCAGTTGAAGCAGATATGCACTAATCAGGGCATTGATTTGCTGGCCATTTTGAAATCATTTGCCCCCAAAGCCAGAGATGGGAGGCGGCATCTGCTTTTGGTTGGTTTTCCAATCCCAGCACATATCGGTGAAGATTCCTACGAGATGACTTGGCAGGCTATAGAGCTTCCTGCTCTATCCTGCGGAAAATATACAAATAGAGTTTTTCATTCTGGCAAGCGACTTAGCATTCCTCAGACTTACGGAGCAAGAAAAGGCTACCGCCCGAGTGAAGCGGGCTGGTGGATGAATGACAAAGCAAAGATATTCCTGGATAGTATGGAACTATCATGGATTCGCAGCGAAAACTGGAGCGCACGCACGATTAAGGGGCGTGGAAAGCTTGCAAATAGGCTTGCGAATCAGCGTATAGTTATGATTGGGCTCGGTAGCTTGGGCGCTTCTATTGCAGAACTGTTGACTCGTGCTGGGGCAACACAACTCACCTGTATCGATGGAAATGCTTTAGAAATGGGAAATCTTTGCCGTCATACTTTATGTATGACAGATCTTTATCAGTCCAAAAGTAAACTTGTAGCTAAAAGGTTAACGAATATTGACCCTAACATTCACACTACTTATGCAGAAAGGTATTTAGATATAGATGAAACTGGGGCATTAGTACCAGACTTGAGCAGTTTTGATATTATCATTGATTCCACTGGCGAGGATCAAGTATTGGCGTTATTATCTGCAACAGAGTGGAAGCGAAAAATTGTATTCTGCTCAAGTTCTGTTGGACTTGGTGCAAAACGACTGTATATTAATATTCAAAGGACAAAACTGCCTCACTTTGAAAATTTTCTTAATTTAGTCGAACCATATTTTCAAAAAGATTCCAATGATTTTAATCTAGATGCGCTTCCTCGGGATGGCATTGGCTGCTGGCATCCATTATTTCCTGCCAGGGCAGATGATATGTGGTTTGCGGCTTGTACCACAGTCAAGGCATTAGAAGCTTTTGTACAAAATTCAACAGAAAAAGGGATCTCATTAATCTATGAAACACAGACTGAAGATGGACTTTTTAATGGCCTGCGATTGATTGAGAAACAATATGAATATCGAGAAAATTGAGACCTTTAAATATTACGAGAGCTTTAATGGAAGCTATGGTGTTAAGTTGCCGGATCAGGAGCTAGAGTATATTCATAGTTTATGTATGAATTCATATCCTTATGAGACAGGCGGAATCCTCATCGGCAGATACTCTGATGATTTGAAATGGGCAGAAATAACCACTATAACAGGAGCTCCAGCAGAATCCAAGCAAACTTTGTGTTCATTCGTACGGAGTACGCGGGGCATTATTATGAAGCTAAAAAGAGCGTGGCAAAAGCAGCAATATTATTTAGGGGAGTGGCATTATCATCCCAATGCTTCTCCTAAGCCATCTGCACTAGATTTGAAAACAATGGTCAATTTATCTAAAGACGAAGACCTAGGATGTCCAGAACCAATTTTGTTGGTCATCGGAGGTAGCTCATCCAACTGGCTTCAGTATATTGGGGTATATGTAAAGGAACAAGAGATAGAACTCTATGAAATAAATAATAACTAATGCTACCATTATACTTTTTAGATCTATTTTTTTAGATCTAATGAATAAAGGCTCTCAAGCGACATCTATAATAGTGTAATAGTCGCACAATACATGTTAAAAGCTATCACTGGCTGGTCTCGTTCCAGACCACATCCCCGGCGTCCACCGTGACAGCCTTCCCGGTCCCCACATTTTTGTCCTCAAAGGCGCCGGTGGTTGTCCCGGTCACAGTGTCCTCGCCCACAAGGTCTTTCTCCACCTTGAAGCTGACAGGCACATCGGTATTCTGGTCATAGGGCTTTGTCACAGTCCCGTCCACCACGGCGCTCACAGACTTCTTCGCCAGGGTGACGCCCTCAATGACGGCCTCGCCGCTCCCTATATTGCTGTCGCCGTGGAATTTCACGGTGAGGGTCAGGCCGGTACCGATGGGCGGCCTTTTGTCTGCGGTCTGGTAGGTCAGGGTGTAGACGCCATCCGCCTCCTGTACCTCGGCGTTCAGATTGTCCTCGCCATAGAACAGCTCCATGGCGGGCGCGTCATCCGCAAGCAGGGCCTGGTTGGCGGGCGGCGTGTTGTCCGGTTTGGGTGTGACAACAATGATTATGTCGTCGCCGTAGGTGAAGCCTTTTGTCTCCGTCTCGCCGTTCTTCACCGTTGTTTCCAGCGTGCTGCCGCTGCTCCTGGTGATGGAGCCGGTGAGCGGTTTTAGGAACGGTGATGTTGTACCACTGGCTGTCCCCAGTCCAGTTCGGTTCTCCGCTGATGGCTATGGTCTTGCCATCGCCCACGTTCTGGGTGTCGTAGGTGCCGGCCATGGTGCCGGTCACGCTGTCGCCGCTCTCCAGATCATTCACATTCAGGTTGAGCGTAATATCCGCATCGCCGTCATAGGGCTTAGTGATCGCGCCAGCGATGGCGGCATCAACGGGCTTCTGGTTCAGCGTGATGTTTCCGGTCCAGGTCTGCGGGTTCAGGTTGTGGTCGCCGCCGAAGGAGATGGTGATTTGGTATGTGCCGATGGGCAGTTCCTTTTCCGTAGTCTGGTATTCCAGCACATACACGCCGTCCCCGTCCTCATCAGTGGCTTCGGTGATGACTTTGCCATTATAGATCAGCTTGGGCTCTGCGCTCAGGGCGTTGACTGCGGAGATGTCCGGCGTCACTTTGATTGTGATGGTATTGCCGTAGGTATATGCTTCCTCCATTTCCACCTTCAGCGAACTATCGCTCTTGGTGATGGAGCCAGTGAGATTATCCAGGATGCTCGTTTCGTACCACTTGGCGTCCTCTCCGGTGGTTTCCATTTTGACATCCCGAATGGGGATGTCATCCCCCACGTCCGCCTGCTCAAACTGGCCGGAGGCCGTGACGGTGATCTGGTCCCCCGCATTTACCTTATCTCCTGGAGCGATGCTCACGGGGATCACAATGCCCGCAGTCTTATCGTAGACCTTGGAAATGTCGGCAACCTGGAGCTGGACCGGCTTCGGGGAGAGGGTCACATTTATGGTGGCGCTCTTTCCGGCCATGCTGCTGTTCCCGCCGTACTCCACGGTCAGGGTATGCTCGCCCAGTTCAAGTTTCTGATCGCCGGTGCGGTAGGTCAGGGTGTAGGCGCCGGACTGGTCTTTTTGGGCGGCGGCAAGCTCCACCTCGCCCGCAGGCGGGCGGCCAGGTCCATCCAGGACAGCGTTCCTGCCTGCTGGAAGGAAAC